>Ga0208245_1000018_pt1 | contig 224480 bp, 219 predicted proteins | sample RifOxyC1_FD_184035 | JGI IMG/M metagenome (GOLD analysis project Ga0208245, IMG submission 184035) | Soil microbial communities from Rifle, Colorado - Rifle Oxygen_injection C1 (SPAdes) | ecosystem: Environmental > Terrestrial > Deep subsurface > Rock core/Sediment | place: Rifle, Colorado... | reverse complement strand
ATCTATCTTTCAGAAAACTAAAATGCAGATCATTGATTCAAGTTTAACTGGAAAAAATCAAGTATAACTTGATTTTTTTTCGATGTGTTTAAAAAACAAAAGCCTCATTAAATTAGAAACTTAATAAGGCTTTTGTTTTTAAGAAACTTTAAGAATTCTACATAAAAATGGGGTGGGCGATGGGACTTGAACCCACGACAACCAGAACCACAATCTGGCGCTCTACCGACTGAACTACGCCCACCATAAGTTTTGTTCCATCGTCGGACTAAATATTTATAATGGTTCAGTTTATCTACGTCAACAAGGAAAGACTTTTAGAGACTAAAGTAATAATTTTTTTAGAAATATATATAAAGTCTTTTGACATGTAGCATTTTTTAGGGATAAAATCTCATATATAGTTGAAATTGCAAATAACGGAGATTTTATGAAATTTATTAAGCTAGGTGCAATTACTTCACTACTAATTTTATCAAGTAATCTATTCGCTTACGGAGTGGGTTACACTTCATACCCGCTCGCCGTGGATAAAAATTTATTATCAGCAGAATTCACCGGCATCATGAGTAATGGGAGTGGCGTCGGACTTCAAGGACGCTTTACTAGAAAATTAGACGATATAATGAGCCTTGAAGCTGGGGCCGGTCTTGGAGCAGGTGATCGCTCCTCTCGAATTTTTGCTGCCAGTGATTTTGAAATTTTTCCTGATTATGAAAACCAACCCAAATTTGCCATAAAAACCTCTGTAGAAAGGGCAAGTGAATTTAAAGATGCGATCGTTATTCTGGGGGTAACTCCCGTTGTTTCCAAAGGACTTAGCTTCTGGGGACAAGAAGGATTTCCTTATGTGGCCTTGCCGCTTGGAATTGGACTTAATACGGATGATAAAAAATATCATACCAGAGTCAATGCAGCCTTAGGCATTAACGGTCACATTCCACTTGAAGGATATAAAAAGCTGGTGGGACAAATTGAAGCTCAGATTGATCTAAGAAATACATATTCCGGAATTTTTCTAGGTATGAGTTATCCTCTAGATTAATTCCGTTATTCTAGAGGCGGGAGTGCGACTCATGGATGAGTTGTGTTTTCGCTCTTGATTCTAGGACAAATCTTATGCCCATACCATTAAAGGAAGTTTCTGATCACGCATTAAAATCAATTAAAGGTATTTGCTTTGATATAGATGATACCTTTTCATCCAGCGGCAAGATTACTTCGAAAGCTTTTTCCTCGCTATGGCAGTTGCATGAAAAAAAAATTATCACTGTCCCGGTAACGGGAAGACCCGCCGGATGGTGTGATCACATTGCGAGATTTTGGCCGGTGGATGCCATAATTGGTGAAAATGGTGCCTTTATTTTTTATATGAAAGATGGCAAACGATGCCGGCTTAATACTCTCCCCGATAATCTTAAAAATGAGAATATGTTAAAGCTCTCCCAACTGGAAAAAAAAATCAAACAAGAATTTCCAGGTTCCTTGTGGGCCAGTGATCAGAGTTATAGGGAATTTGATCTGGCGATTGATATTTGTGAAGATGTGCCTGCCTGGGAAGATCGGGAAATTGAAAGACTTCTTTCTTTATGTAAAGGAGCAAAGGCCCATGCTAAATTATCTAGCGTGCATGTTAATGCTTGGTATGGCGATTACGACAAGATGGGCGCTTTTAAGTTTTGGTGCGATAATCAAATGCCAGGCAGTAGATTTGAAATTAATTCGATAGATGAGTGGATTTATATCGGGGACTCTCCCAATGACGAGCCAGCGTTTGATTTTTTTACAAAAAGTGTCGGGGTTAAAAATATTGAAAAATATCTGCCAAGTTTAAAAAAACGACCAACCTATATCACTGAACATGACAGCGGAGAGGGTTTTTTTGAATTGGCCCAAAGATTGATTCATCTTTTTTAAGTTTCAAAATATTGTAATATTTTTTCTCTAACTTCATTTTCCAGATCCTCGATATTGAGGCTCAATTTATTTTTGATCCAACCTTTGATATCTTCTGGAAGCGTTCCAATAAAGTGAGAGATCTGGTTTTGATAGGGGATTTTAAGTCCCATGGAGTGGAGAGCATGTCTGGGAAGCTCCACCAGTTCGTGGTCATCTAGGGTGGCTTGATTATCTTTGAAACGTTGGAATAGGGGATATCCTCCCAAATAGAGTTTATCGCCAATCAAGGGTAGGCCATGAGTCATGGCGTGAACCCTTATTTGATGTTGCCTTCCGGTTTGAGGAAAGGCCAGCCCCAAGGCATAACCATTTTCCTTGTAAATGATTTTAAAATAAGTAAGCGCGGTTTTTCCATCAAAAGAATCAGTATCGTAAGCGTTGACGATGACCCGGTCTCTACCAGTTCCGGGATTTCCCAGCTTTTCATTGGCGGTGAACTCATCAATATTTTTGAATTGTTCAGTGATTTTTGAGATAAAGAAGTAACATTTTTTCACATTGGATTGTTCAAATTGCTCAGTCATCAGATTGGCCACTTGGGGGTTTTTGGCAAGCAAGAGTACGCCGGAAGTTTCCCTATCCAGTCTATGGATGGAGTGAATGGTCTTTTGGTGGAATTTTTCAAAGTACACTGTCGCGCAGTAAAAAATGTGTTTGCCGGCAGGATGGGTGGACATAAACGGAGGTTTTTCAATCACCAGTAAATCATGATCCTCAAAGATAATTTTAGGGGCTACTTCAATGAGTAACTTTTCTCCCCGCCAATATTCATCTTCGTGAGAAGATTTTATAATCACTACTTCTACAATTTCTTTGCAAAATAATTTCGTAGAGGATTTTATTTTACCAGGGCGTTTATGGATGAAGATTTCCCCTGAAAGAATCTTTTTTTTAATTTGTTCTCTTGAAAAAGTTTGGAAGTACTGCTGGGCAAATTGATCAAGGCGCATTCCTTCTTCGGATTGTTCCACCTCATATAAACTTTTTTGAACATTTTCAGTGTAGGACTTTTCTAATTGGGCCATTTAGTATCTTATTTTTTTCTTTTTAATATCTATCTTTAATAATGTTCTTTATTAAAGTCAAGGCTCCATTTTCAGTATAGTGGTATTTGTTTTTTAAATTATTAAGGGTTTGCTGAATCTGTTTTCGATTCTCTTCGCTGAGTGGGGTTTGGATATCCTGATTTGGATCTTCCTCGCCTTTTTTTTCTGCTTCAAAGAAAACCAGATTTTTTGCCATATTGGCAATTACCTTTTTTTGTTCATTTCGATATGACTGTTTAAGGCTTTCAATCAACTCCGGAAAAACCTCGGAATAGATGATGTCTTTTTTGGGGTTATCAAGAGAATAGGCGCCCAGTTTGGAAAGCAAATGAGAGCGATATTGTTCAGGGTTTTCTTTAAGTTCGATATTGGTTTCAAACTCCAAAACATAGTAATCATTTATTTCCTCATATTTTCCAGTGATCGAGTTGAATATTTTTTCGTTTTTAATTTTGGCCTTAATATTGGTGATATATTTTTTCAAGTAGTCCTCATAGGATCGATCATCAACCAGGCCTAGCGCAGATCTTAACTCCCGATCAAAAATGTCATTTGCATATTGTCCCAGCAAGGTGATAAATCTTTCGGGATTATGAAAGTCACCTTGGGGTGACATATTTAAAAAATCATATTCCGATTTTTTTAAAATAAGGTCGTTTAAACATTCCAGTACCTCAACTCCGGTAATTTGTTTATGACTACTGGTCAAGGTATAGAGCAGTCTTTTAATATCTCTTGGAGAAATACCAAATTTCCCTTCGTAAAGATCATCATTCATGTATTCGTTTCTTATTTCTTCAGTACTTTGTTTCAATATACTCTTTGCTTCAGAATCAAACCGATCGGGCAGATTGCCTGGATCACTTAAAAGCAGGGCTTTTTCGAGCGGGTTGAGGCTCATGACAATTTGAGAAAGTTTTTTATCTTTGTAATTGGCAGCTTGAGAAGATCTAAGTCTGGTCATTACCGAAAAAAGACATACCAGCGAAAGCGTATGGGGTTCAAGCACTGAGCGATCTTTTAATCCTTCGATTTGTTCAAGATATATTTTTTCTTCCTCTAGGTAGTCAAGCAGGTAGGGTACTTTTATAAAATTAAATCTTCCCTTATAGGAGTTATAATCAGGGTGTTGTTTGAAGGCGGAAAAATGAATTTCGTTAGAGGTTCCTGCAAAAAAGATATCTAATTCCGTTAAGATTCCATTCAAATTGATATTAGCTGTTTCCATGGTGGTCAGCAGGTATTTAAAGGTGTCTAGCGGGCGTTTTAACAAGTCAGAAAATTCTAAAACTCCTCGGTTGGCAAGGATGACTTCGCCTTGCATAGAGAACAAATTCATAGATTGCAGACTTGGAGGAAGTCCTCCCAATCTTTTATCCATGGTTATTTGTTGCATTCTTGCGTCAACATGCAGTTGTGGCTCGATGGTCACTGAACTGGAGGAATATCTTCGGCTTATAAAAAAACGCTCTACCCTGATATGTTTAAGAACATCGTAGTGATTTCCATTATATTTTTTCAACATGGCATCGTAAATTTCCCGATTTCTTTTGGAAAGATCTCCCTTATATAAATAGGATCTGCGGAGTGCTTCAAGTTTTTCCGGGTGGTCTTTAAATTTATCTTCAATTATTTTTTTTCTTAAATTGGTAGGAATTAATAATAATGGATGATCCTTAAGTTCGCTGTTTAATATGGCCGAAATATCCTTGTCATCCAAATGGGCAAAGGTATTAAGCTTAGGTCCGGATTTTTGAGAAGTTAAACCCAAAGTTCCCTTGATGTAGTTGTCGATGGGGAATATCCAGCTGAAGGTATATAAGGCCCCCTGATTGGTTTTGGAGTACTCCTCCGCACCTTTCATTATCTTGCGTAAAATACTGGTTTTGGCGGAACCATTTGGTCCCACCAGCAAAAGAAATTTATTATTAATTCCCTCCTCTTGAAAGTTAATAAGATTTTGATAGATTTCTGCTTCGGGGAGGTGCTGCCCGTAAACCGCAGGACTGTCAGCATGTTCCATTTGAAAAAGGATGAATTGACCGTTTTCGGATTTTCCAAAAAAATCAAATGCATCTTTGAGATAAATATAACTTGGGCGAAGTTCCATGAGGGGATTTTTTTCAAAGATTTCCATGTATTCTTCAAAGCCCATTATTCCATGTTGGCTTTGAATATTTTGATTTGCCTCTTCGATCCAATTTGTTGCCATGCGCTTGTCTCCGGTACGTTACAAATTTTAAATACAGGTATAGTATTATTATAGTTTCATTTAGTGTTAGAATATATGGGATAAATATTTCGGGGTTGCGATTTGATGCTCAAAAAAGTGCTGCAATATAAAATATTTCTTATTATTATAGTTTTATTGTCGGTTATTATTTCTAGTATTATTTTCTATCTTATAAACAATAAGCAAAATTCCGAGCGATTTACTAAGGGAAAGGATGAAATAGAAGTTTTAATCAAAGCTTCACAAGAGTTACAAAGGTTATGGCAAAATGGAGACCTGGATTCGCTTTGGAAAAACCAACGACTGGATTGTGGAGAGTTATTGGGAGATCCTTCCCGCACCAATGATGCCTATTTGAGATGCAATCCAGATTTTATTCAGTGCTATTATGAACATCTGGATAAAATCTACCAGCCTCACTTCACGGTTTTACATAAAAATATTAAACAGAAGGTTTATTTAAATAAATTTAACAACAAAACATATTATCAATTGCTGACAAAATCTACTTACATGGGAAAAAATATTCCACCTTTTGGCATCATGGTTGAGCTTGCTTTGCAAAATAACCTGAAAAATCGGCTTAGATTTATACTGAAGGATGTATGTTCGGATGTTTTGTTGCCGGCAAGAATCTATGCGTTTGGCCCTATGCCAAAGGATCATAGAAAAGATTGGAAATGGGATAATTTTAATCGATCAATCTTTGTTGATAAACATTTGGTATCAAATCGAGATATTAGGGAGTGGATTGAGCATGATCCAAATATCAAGCTTGGTCATTTCAAAACAGATAATATGCAATTATCAAATCCGGTCATAACACTTAATCTTTCAGAGATGAGAAAATACTGTTATTTTCGGGGGAAAGAACTTTTACATGCGCATGTATTTGATGCGGCTACTTTTTTACCAATGGATATGAGTAATGCTCGTCCCCATTTGATTATTCGAAGTCCCTGGCCATTTAGCAGGGTTAGTAAGGAAGGATACCTATATAAGGCACAGAAGGATGAAAACTATGAAGTAACTAAAACCGATTGTACCTACGCTTTTACCGCAGATTGCTTGAAATATTTTCAATATCAAAATTTCAACGATTGGGCGTTAAGTTTTGTGGGTATTTCGGGAAGTTTGGGGGGATATATGGAGGTTTTTGAAAATATTACACATCCGGATGAAAACCTTAAGGCTTCCAGTTTTTATTTTCCAGCTTCCTCGTCCGTTCATCGATTGGCAAATAGATCATATTGGGATGGGGTGGGATTTAATCAAAATAATTTTAAATTTAACAAGGATGTTGATATTAATCACTTACATGGTTTGGAGCTGGGGGTGGCTTTTCGATGTATGAGGCAAAGTGATCATGATTAAAATTGTGGTAATACTATTTTTGCTTATTCTTTCAGCTTGTCTCTCGAAAAACAATTCAGTTGAAGAGTTCGAATATATTTTGTTGAAGGAATTTTTGGGGGTATATGAAATATTTTTGCCTGCTCAAAAAAGTAAAGATGGTCGTGATGAAATTATAGGTGCTCCCATGAGCTGGGTGACGATCCTAAGAGCATCCAAAATGAAATTATCCATGAATGAGGTTGAATTTATATGTGTGGGATATCGTATCCCCTACATAAACGAACATAATAACCAATTGGGTATTATAAAGATTCATAAGACTCAAATGAATAAGTGTCCGGATTATTATTCGGGTGAGATGATGCTTAGTGATGTTACTTATCTTTCCTTGAATCGGACCGAGGGAATTTTAAATTTGCAGTTGATGTTGGCCAGTAAAAATTTGAGTAAAACGATAGAGATTCCTCTTTATAATTTACCAAAAAATCAACCGGAAGCCATAACCTATATCGTTCTTGATAATGAAGAAAATCTTTATCCTTTAAATAAAAGAACCCAACCTCCGGGTCTAAAGCCTGGTGAGAAATGTTTCGATATCAATTCTAAATGTGAAATTATCAAGTCAAGTATTTGTGATGAATGCGAGTTTGGCTCGTTTGAAGTTGCTGGTGGAAGTTGTAAGGAGGGCGGTGTCCGTTTTTGTCATCCAGTTAGTTGTGGAGGAAAAAATATGCCAGCCTGTCAAAGGTCAAAAAAAATTAGTAACGAAGATCTTTGCTATCAAGATAGCCCTGCAGGATTTTGCGAAGCAGGGCTTAATACTTATTGTGGTAGTGATGGATACCTGGTCTGCTTATAGTGCCTGATTAAGTTTAGAAAGTTTTTTATATGCGCTGGATAGATGTTTGAAAATAACATCGTAGTCACCTGGGCCGGAGTCATGGTTCAAGCTGATACGGATGACTCCTCTTCCAATAACATCGTTGATCCCCATACTTTTTAAAATCTTGGAAGTACTCATTTCATTATCTGAGCAGGCAGAAGAAGTGGAAACAAAAATGTTTTGAGACTCCAATTCTATTTGGATGGCCTGCCCATGCAGCCCGGGGTAGGAAATATAGGTGGTGCCAGGCAGGCGAGGGGCGTTTTCTCCAACGATAAAGACTTCTGGAAACAGTTCTTTAATTTTTTTCTCGAATGCGATTTTTTGAGTATTAATCGCACTGAATTTTTTAATTTTATTTGTAATTTCATTGATGGCAACGGCAAAGGTTTCGATGCCAATATAGTTTTGGGTCCCGCCGCGAAGACCATTTTCCTGTCCACCCCCAATTAAAAGTGGTGAAAGAGTGGTGGGATCTTTGGCAATCAATAAACCAATACCAGTCAGTGCTCCGATTTTGTGTCCCGATAATACGGCATAGTCAATATTGGATGCCGTAAAATCGAAGGGGATTTTTCCGATATACTGAGTGGTATCACATAAAAATGGAATTTTTGATTCGTTAAGTAAGGCAGCTATTTTTTCGACAGGCTGAATAACTCCGGTTTCGTTATTGGCGGCCATAATGGCAACCAGGGCAATATCATTTTTAAAACTGATGACAACATTTTTTAAATTATCATAATCAATCACGCCGTCCTCATTAACCGGAATGACGATTACATCAAAATTCATTTTTTCTTGAAAAAATTTGGCAACATTACTGACACAGGGATGTTCAATCGCAGAAATGACGACGGTTCTTTTAGAGGCATTTTTGGTAAGCAGGGAATGAAAGACCGTGGTCACACCTTCGGTTGATCCCGAATTGAAAATGATTTGTTCTGGACTGGCTTTTAGATTTTGGGCACAAATATTTCTGGCATTAGAAAGACCGCTCATAATGGTTCGACCCAATTTATGAATGGCATTGGGATTAGCGAAAGGTCCCTTTTTTATTCGATCAAGTAAATATTCTTTGACCTCGTCACTCAAAATTGAACTGCCAGCATAATCAGCGTAAATAGTCATCCATTACTCCTATGAAATGTTTAACATGGTATTAATTGCCCGGAGAGCATCTTTTTTGATCTCATCGTTCACCGAAATAATATTAATGGGGTTGCCATTTGCAATACATCTCATGCTATGAAGCAGCCAACGCGGTCTTACCCGGTACATGGTTGTGCATAAGCACTGAAACGGTGATAAGGAAATAATTTGTTTATCAGGATGGGCCTTGGCCAGCCTGTTAATTAGATTAATTTCAGTGCCAATGGCCCATGAGGTACCGGCACTAGCTTTTTCAACGGTATTTATTATGTATGAGGTGGATCCATTAAAGTCGGAAGCCTGTACAACATCAAAAGTACATTCTGGGTGGACAATGACTTTTGTTTTAGGGTTATTTTTTTTGACTATTTCTACTTGTGCTTTGGTAAAGCCTTTATGAACACTACAATAACCATACCACAAAATAATTTTGGCGTTCTCTATTTCGGTGGGCGTTAACCCTCCAAAAGGTTTTTTGGGGTCATAAACTACCATATCTTCAAGGCCTATTCCCAGCTCGAAGCATGTGTTTCTTCCTAAATGTTGATCCGGAAAAAACAGCAGTTTTTCTCCCTGGGTAAGTCCCCACTTAATGACTTTTTTGGCGTTGGAAGAGGTACAAATGCTACCCCCATGTTTGCCGACAAATGCTTTTAGATCGGCAGAACAATTAACATAGGTAATCGGGGTAATTTTTTTATTGGTGGATTTGGTTAGATAAATCCAGCATCTTTCAATATCAGCTCGGTTGGCCATGTCAGCCATAGAGCAACCAGCGTTTAAATCAGGTAAAATGACCTTTTGATCGGGGCGGGTTAACATATCTGCAGTTTCGGCCATAAAATGAACACCACAAAAAATAATATACGGTTTATCGATTTGGCTCACTTGTTGGGCCAGTCCCAACGAATCACCGGTAATGTCGGCAAAAGCAATAATATCATCTTGCTGGTAATGATGGCCCAAAATGATCACCTTGGGCTGGAGTTTTTCTTTGAGTAGCCTAAGTTCTTTTAAGACTTCCTCGTCCGACAACTCATCCTCGGTGATAACTGGCGAGTGGTCTGGACTCGATGGTATTAAATTGATCATATCAGCTCCATTTATTAGTTAATTTTGTATCAGAGGCAGATGACCTCTGTAAATATTTTTACCTTTATGCTTGTAGCTGATATTTAGTCGAATTTTTTGACGGATAGTTACAAATAATAATAAAATTTTACTATTATAGACCTTTTAAGGAGTGACGCATGAAAATTATTACAGTGGCGAATAATAAGGGTGGAGTTGGTAAGACGATGCAGTGTTACCAATTGGCCTGTCATTTGGCCCACAAAGGTCATAAGGTTCTGGCCATAGATTTGGATTCTCAGGCAAATTTAAGCTCCACTTTCTGTGTTCAAATAGAGAGAACGCTAATTCCAGAGTGGCTGATCGGGGATGTGGCTTTTGAGGATATATTGGTTCCCTCCCAGGGCAAAGGTGATTTTCATCAGAATATCAACCTGATTCCTGCTAGCCGGCATCTTGCCAATCTTTCTAAACTTTTAATCATGTCCGAAGGGGAAATAAGAAAGAATGCCGGCAGAAAAGAGCGACTTTTGAAAAAAAGGCTGGACTTGGAAATTGTTCGGGCAAAATTTGAATACATAGTCATTGATACCCCGCCGATGCTGGGTGATGAATTGATTATGTCACTGGTGGCTTCCAATCGAATTTTAATTCCTACTCAGGCGCAAGATTACTCAATTGATGGTCTGGAAGAGTTAATGGATACCTTTGAAATTATCAAAGAAACCGAGAATCCGGATCTTGAATTTGCAATTATACCATCTATGGTCAATCCCCGCCGTAAAATAGAAAAACAAAGGATGGAAGAGCTTTCCCAGATGTTTAAAATTACTCCGGCGGTAAGAAACCTGGTGCAGATGCAAGAATCCATTTCCACCAAAAAACCAATCTGTGCCATGGGGAAAAAAACCAACGGTCATCAAGATTATGAAGCACTATGGACTTATTTGGAGCTTTAAAAAAAGTAATAAATTAACTCAAGGATTTGGAGAAACTAGATGGTTAAGGAATTTGCCCCTCGTATTTCAAAAAACAAAAGAGAAACGATCAATCTGGCAGACAGGCTTGGTTTTGATTTTAAATACGCCGATGAAAGGCTTTTAAAGGGTGCTAATCTCGACGAAATTAATCTCGCCGATGTTGTTGTTAAAGACCAGGTGAGAACCAAGTTCAATGATGATTCCATTAAGGAACTGGCTCAAAATATCCAGGTGAATGGATTGATTCAGCCCCTAGTTGTTCACAAAAGTTTGGGAAAATATATTCTTATATGTGGCGAGCGACGTTTTCGAGCGATGGTTCTTATTGGTAAAAAAACCGCCCCTTGTTTTGTTTTAAGTGGAAAAACACAAGAAGAGCTGATGGCCATTCAATTTTCTGAAAACTCTTCAAGAGAAGCTCTTCACTACATTGATCGGGCAAATGGAATTTTAAATTATCAAAATGCAACAGGTGCCAGCGAGCGGAAAATTCAAGATGCACTTGGGATTTCCAAATCAGAGGTGCATAGAAGTCTTTTAATTGGAAAACTGGAAACCGAGATCAAGGATGCTGCGAAAGTTTTTGATATTGAGAAGTATGTTCTGGTTGAGTACGATGAGTTAAAAGCAAGCAAGTTGAAAGAAGAAATTAAGGCAAGAATTATTTCGGGTAATATCACCAAGAGGCTTCACTTAAGCAAGATTATAAAAAGTTTTGAAGGTAGTTTAGCCTTGAAAAAAGAAAGCAGTCAGGCTTTATCAGACCAGCCAAGCTCTAGAAAAATGGATAAGAGGCCTAAAATTCAAGGTCAGAATTACCAAAATGAGCTTGCTCTTTGATCAATAATTGTTTGATATTAAAGAATTGAAGACTTATCTCAAAAACATATTGATAAAAAACATTATATCAATTTAATAGGGTTAACTAACTTTTAAAATAAGCTCTGGATCTAAGGTTGAAAACAAACCAACAAGCCTGTCTGTCGAAAATTCATCAATTCGGTGATGGAGAATTTTACTGACCTTAGCCTCATCAACCCCAAGACGATTTGCCATTTCTCGTTGGGTGATGTTATGAACTTTTTTATATTTAATAAATTTTTGACAAAGATCCCACCTAAACTTTTCAAGAGGTGTAGCATTCCCTTGTAAGGCAAGTGTGCCTTCGCTCTTTTTAAGTTTTTTAAGGGCGCTATTAATTTCTTTCTTATCAGGAAATCCCATAATTTAACTCCTTACTATAAGCGTTTACTACGCCAATATAAATTTGATGGTTTTCGAGCAACCAAATTAATTTATACAATTTTTCTTTGTCAATTATCACTTTATTTATCTGGACATCATTAACTGTAATTTTTATTTTATATTCTTTTCTATCCATAGGGTGACTATATTAAACCTTGCCAAAAATGGCAATCATGAGTCTGTTTGTATTATTTTAGGTTAACGGTGGTTATTAAATTATGTGTAAGTCATTGATATGTTGTAATCGACTTATTGTAAAAAGTTCGACAGGACGCTGGACTGCGGTTTCTATATTGCTCGTAAACAGTATTGGAAAAACTACAATATTTGGATAATTTATAGAAGGAGAAGATTATCCATGCTAGATAACCTTTTAAAAATGAGGTTTATATGCACTTGCGATTCAATTTAATTATTCTGTTATTTTTACTTTCATTCAACATCTTTTCGTCACCCGTTATTGAAATAAATTCAAATGAAGGTTTAAATGATTATTTATCACATAGTCCCTTTAATGGAGTTGTTCTTGTTTCAAAGAATAACGAAATTATTTTAAAGAAAGCTTTTGGGTATAAAAATTTAAAAACTCAAATACCTCTAACCATTGATGACAAGTTTCAAATAGGTTCTAATACCAAGCAATTTGTCGCGGCTTCCATATTAAAGCTCCAAGAAGAAGGAAGGCTGAAACTGGATGATGAAATTTCAAACTATATTCCAGCCTTGAAAAATTTAGTATCTATTAAAATAAAAGATATTCTTAATCATACTTCGGGAATAACGAACTACACTAATCATGAAGAATTTTGGAAAGACTTGGATTATAATAAAATATTAACATTAGATGATATAATTGAATTCACCTTAAAATATCCGCTTGATTTTACACCACGATCTAAATGGAATTATTCTAATTCTGGATACATTATGGCAGGAAAAATAATTGAAGCATTGACTGGCAAATCTTGGGATCAATACATTAAGGATAACTTTTTAATACCATTGCAAATGGATAATACTGGGTACTCTGAATATTTTGATCAAGTTTCAGATGTTTCAGGACACATCAATCAAAATGATGAGCTTGCTCAATTTAGTGAATTAAATTTGTCATGGGCATTATCAGCAGGGGCCTTATATTCAACTGTAGATGATTTAAATAAGTGGATGGATATTTATGAATTATCACCTGTCCTTTCCAACGAATCAATTCGACAAATGCAAACTCCATTTCTTGCAAACTATGGATTAGGCCTTGAAATATTACCATTCTACTCAGACATTAAAATTAGCCACGGTGGAAGAACAATTGGATTTGTTTCCCAACTATCTTATCTCAAAAATAGTAAATTAAAAGTCATCACCTTGGACAATGTTGATGGGGCTTTTTCTCAAATTAATGAACTCCTTTTAACTTTTTATTCTCAGGGCAAGGCAACCGCTATAAAATTCACTCCCTACAATCTTGATCCACAAATGTTAAACGACTATGTGGGAAAGTATAAAAGTTCTTCAATGGAATTTGATGTCTTTGTAGAAAATGGGAATTTGTTTTTAAAACCCAATGATGGTCAACCAGCCTATCTTTTAAAGGCCAACGATAAGGATAGTTTTAATTTAGAAGGTTTTGCGGGCGAAGAATTTATCCGTAACGAAAAAAATATAGTCGTAGGGATAAAACACTATCAAGGAGGGGGCATCACTCTCTTCGATAAAATTAACTCTGAAGTGACTCAAGATTTGAAAAATATAAAACTAAATTTCATTCAGAAAACAATTATTAAATTCAAGTCATTAAATAAATAGAACTCATCCATAGCTTTTCTTGGGGTGACATCATTAATTACGAAATTTTTACTGAATGTTAAAATAGGGATACTCAGTAGAATAGGTTATAAAATTACTTGAGTGTATTTGCTCAAATATTTTCTCTTCAAGCATCTAATCCTTCAAATTTAAATTAGTTATAAAACTTCATTCGTTCTAGGTTTCCGGAAGATTGTGCCTTTAGAATTACCAACGAAGAATGGAACAACTTGAGGTGCCAAATTGGCACCTCAAGTTCAGAACATGGAGGAAAGCGATATTTATAAATATTGCCATTATGAGAATTTTTACCAAACTCAGAAGTTTTTTAATGTTGGAAAAAGATATTTCGACTCGAATGGATAAGCTTGAACAGGGAAAAAATAAAATGTTTAAAATTGTCTTTGAAAGACTAGATGATATTGATGAAAAAATTACTCCAAAACTTGCAGAAAATAGAAGAAAAATTGGGTTGAAAAATTAAATTTCCTTTATTAAATCATTCTGTCACATAAACCAAAACATTCATATGTTCGATGGGGTAAACAGTTGTTATGCTTGGAGTGAACTTTGATACAGACGTTTTGCTGATGAATCAGTATTATTTAATTATGAAAACAAGAATTCCTTGGGGAGCTATTTTATTAGCCTCATCGACATTTATCACATCAACAATAATTGCAGTCATCGTAAACGGTAATCCATGGGGTACCGTGAAAATAGTGGACTTGAATATCTATGGAGGTATTTCTAATTTTCATATTATGAATGGACAATGGTGGCGATTTTTTTCATCACAACTTGTTCATGTAAAATCGGGGCATATGATTTTTAATGTAGTGACTTTGTTTTTATTAAGTTTAGCCGTAGAAAGAGCGACAAATGCTAGAAGTCTATTCATCATTTGGATTATGAGTGGAGCGATCGGGACTTATGCGAGTATTTGTATGTTAACTCCTCCGTGGGATGTTGGAACAGGAGCTTCTCAAGCAATAATGGGCATTGCCGCGGCAGCCATTGTCTCAATTCGATATGGCCACAAAAATCCTACATGGTTACAAATTACTCTGTTAGTCTCTTTAGGTGGAACATTACTACTTGATTTGATTTTTCATCATTATCCGAAACCAGGTCATGTGGTGGGATTCATTGTCGGTTATTTAGTTGCACTACTATTGGTGCCCAAACAAAATAAAACCTCTATAGATTATTTATATTGATGAAATTGATTTTTTTCTTATTTTATTTATAAATTTTTAATAATTGGGGGAGAGAGAATAGGTATATCTAGTTATAATGTGGTGACAGGTAAAAAATGATGATTTATGAAATGATATTTTTAAATTGAAAATTTGCCCCAAAGCTAGCGAACCTTACATTGCCTCAATTCTTTTCTTGTAGTTTTCTAGATGATTCAAAAATGTGTCTTTGATTTGCTTTTGAATTATCGGCAAATTGGGAATAGCTATTTCTACGAGGGGGTTACTTCCAAGTAAGTGAGCCGATCTAAAAACCACTAAGGTTTTATCATCTTTTTTTATAAAACTTACGCTGCCAACATCAGCAAGCGTGGATTTATTTTCTGATTGAAAAACTCTCCAGAAAACAGTTATTTCATCCTCCTTGTATTCAATTACTTCAGTTTTAGTCATATCCATATTGAATGGAAAACTTTTTAAAACCATACGTTCGATCTGTCGAATTACAAGACCTTCTTGGTTAGTAACCTCGTCGCTTATTCCTCGGCCGATTAATTTATCAAGATAAAGCCCCCAATCGTTTGGAGAAATTTTGCTAATAAAATTTTCAAAAGTTTCGTCATAAAGTCGAAGAGTGTATTCCAATGACATTTTTTTGGCTTTTTTATCAAGGTATTCAACCACTTTATCTGAGTCACTAAAGCCGTATCCTGCTAAAAGATCTTCTGTGCTCAATTGCTCAACTTTTTTTCTAAAAAGTTCATCCATTCGTGTGTTGAGTTTTTCTACCACTATTTTGATATCATCGTATTTTTCTTGGCCGGTTGAATAAGTTTCTTTATGAACAAGATTACCACTGGAGCAAGAGTATGTCGGAAAGATTATAAGAACAGTTGAAAAAATTGCTAGAATTTTTTTCATAGAATCTCCACTTGTAGTGAGTTACTGTCCTATTTCAGTGTAGGATCACAGTTTGTTGATAAATTTTTTAGGGATTGTAGCAATTGGCAAAAAAATCTCAACTAATTTAATAAGTTTTTGTAAGTTTTACCGCACGAAAACTCACAATAATCCGGTATAATATTTTCATCCTTTTAATTTCAAGCTCGTTTTTATGTTATAACTAGGATATGAAACTCTATTTTTCTTTAGCACTATTTTTTCAACTTATTATACTTCAAGCTTATGCTGAGGTTTCTGCTCCCCAAATCCCAGGTCAACTTATCAACATTATTAAAAACAAGAACAATTTTCCGGAAGTGACTGTTTTGGGCCATAAATACCAATACATCGATTCTAAGAAGAACGAAGTCATTTCGAATTTTATTGATTCAATTTATCTGGAAATATTTGATACCCCGGTTGGATTTCAGATGTTCAAGGATATATTTCATACCTCTGTCCTCTATGAGCAATCGATTCAAACCAAATATCATGAATATTATTATGATAATTTTGTTATGCTAATGAATCATGCTTTGGGCATAAAGCGGAAAACCGCAATAAAAATCCTGGGCAAAATCAATTCAACTTATGTTACTTCCCAAAAAATTTCCACAGTTGAGCCTCTCGATTCATTTATGATTTTGAATGGTAATCAGGTTTTAAATAAAAAAGAATATATATTATTAAAACCCCTAGGTGATTATGAAGAATGGGTTGAAAGCTTTACAAATGATTTGAATGTTACGACTTTTTATATTTACGATGATTCACAGAATTGGTCCTATTGGTTGAAAATGGTTGCTCATGAATTAGCTATTACGTTTGACATGAAAAATAAATTGTATCGTTATTTAAAAAAGACAGATGTGCCCATGTCGCATGCTTGGCTGGAATTTTTAGATTATTCTCTGACAAACACAGTTTTTTCAATTGTCCGGGCCTGGCGTTTTGAATCAATGATTTATAACGAAATGGGAAAAAAATATAAACTTGAGGAGGATGATTTTTTGAATCATTTTGGAAAAAATTTCAATGAAAAAACCTGTAATAAAGCTATTGAGCATGTATTTACGTTATTTCAAAAACAATATCCGCAGGATAAAAAAGCAATTCAACAAATTCATCAAATGTATGTGGCTCTAACTGATCAATCAACCGAGAATCCAAAAGAATTATCTTGCGTTTTTTTAACCCAACCCCAGATTGCCGGTCGCTTTTATGAACACGCTGGTCCCAAACCGAGAATAAGAGGGTGGGATTTACAATGAAAACTATGATATAAAGTACAGTTATGAGTTTTAAAGAGCAAATCAAAACAATTTACAATCAGATATATGCCTATGAATTTGAGCGAGCTAGTGTTTTACACAAACAGCTCCTACCTCAGACCAATATTGAAAGAAGAATCTATCATCATATTGAGGCCAAAATCTTATATATGCAGGGCAATTATGCCCAGTCTGCCTCAACCATAAAGGTCACCATCGAACAGTTTGGAAAACATATTGGACTTTCCTGTGATCTTATTAACTGCCTTTATAATTTAAATTTCTACGAGGAGTGGGGAAAAGAACTGGACAGTGCCTTTTTTGAGTTTGAAAAGTATTTCCACTTAATGAATAATCAAACGCAAGTCAATACCGCTATTTTCCTTGGAAAACTTTACGAAGAAAGGGCCAATCTATTTCGGGCAAATGAACTTTTTTTAAAGCTTTATAATAACAATAAAAGTAAGGATTCTGGATATTACTATTTACTAGCAAATTTAATCAGATTTTATTGCTCATATAATTTAAATCACCCTGAGCTAGCCATTTGGTACAAAGATCTTATCTGTCTAAAGGAGACAAACAGTAATTTGTTTCTTGATACGGAAATTCAACACGCTCTCATATGGTCTGAGTATTTGTTATTGGGAAAAGAAGCAGCAATTGGAAGGATGGAGTCTGTCGTTTCATCACCACAGGTTGATCTGATTGATAAAAATTTTTGTTTCTGGGAACTGGTATCCAATATATTATTGAGGAAAGACTGCGGATGCCCTCTACTGAATCCTCCCGTGGCAGAAATTGAAAATCTTTACCATCAAAAAATTGGGTTTTTATATACCTTGATTAAGAACAAGGAGGGCTCAATCAATTGGAATATTGTTCAAGGTTGGATAAAAGATGTTACTTTAACTGACTACTTGGTTTTATTAAATATATTAAATATTAATTACGACCAAGATTTATTTAAATTTTCAAGAGATCTAATCAAATCAAAGTGTGATTTAATCGTTAATGGGCTTGATTCCCAATCAAGCGCTCTTTGGAAGAACTATTTTTACCAACTTGCCTCGGATAAAATTGTGTTAACAATTGCGATATATAAAAAACAACGTTTAATTGTTATCGGAAAAAACTCACTTGAATTAGAAAGCAAGGATATGCTTTTTCAGTTTATGGTGAAAATTATCGAGACCAACAAAATATCTCTTTCAGACCTCACCCAATATTTGTGGAATGAACCCCATACCAACATTCATTATGATCGTCTGCGTATCTTATCACAAAGGGCCAACAAACTTTTTAAAAACAAGTTTAATGTTACCTTATTGAAATTCAGTCAAAGCGGTATAGAATCGATACTTCCCACCTATGTAATTACTTCATACGTATAAAATAAAACATCACGTTGATTTTATTGGATATGACTCTTGTTCTTTGGTGTTCCTGTATGTTCTTGGATCATTTTTTAAATCCAGATTATTAATTGATTAACAAAAAAAATCCAAAACAAAGGAGTTTTGAATGAAAATGAAATTAACTGTTCTGATTATTTTTTTAGCAACTATCTGTACTCGTTTTTCTCATGCCAGTGGACTTAATTTATATGTGGTGGAAATGGAGGATTTTCCAAAAGATAGAATCTGTCATGTTTTAAGTTATGATAAACTTTTAGCAAAACGTTCAGCGTATATCCCTCTCCTGTCTCCTATACACAACGAAGCATTAAAACTTTATATTCAAGCGAGAAGATATGATAAACTCGCTTATTTTACTTTTCATCTTGAAAGCGTTGACGCCGGGATCACTGGAACAATGTATGTCAATACCTCATATACATCTTATGAGCACATCGACATGTTTCATACTAGTTTCTATTTAAAAGTTGCATTGAAAGAAAATAATGAAGAAAGAGATGCCTATCGAAGAATATCAATACAACTGGGTCAAGAAAATATTTGCGAAACGCTTAAAAATAAAACGATTTTCCATGATCTTAATTAAATTTATATAATTGATTTTATGTTTTACGTTACCAATGAAGATGATTCAATTTTGAAGTACCAAATTGGTACTTCAAAATAGCTTGTGGCCTAGCAACGTCTTCAGGTGTTTTCGGGCGTTTAATATTGCGATGATGAATAATATTTAACTCTATCATTTAACAGGCTAAAAACACGTCCCTTCTATGTCCTCTCTATCCATGGTTATGGCATCCCCATTGCAATAGTAATAGATGAAGATAATTCCTGCTATGATTAAAAGGACTTAGCTGACAGGACAATGGAAAAAGGCTGATTGTTTGTATGAAATATAGACATCTTGTCACCACATTAATGTTTCTAACTATGGTTTTCATGGCCTTGGTGGCCATTGCTAACGAGGATTTGGTAAATAGGGCACCCGCCAATTTTATCCCTGATGACGATATTGAGATCACTCCCTTTGAGCAAACACTGTGGATTGAAAATGCTATGCAAGAGGATGATGCTGGTGTGCTTCGGAGTATGAAAAACGAAGTGATGAAATGGCAGGAAAAAAGAGAATATGCCCATAATTGGAATCTGGAATCGACTGGTTTGTATTTTTATCCTGAGCAAGCTGAACAAACCAGGTTTATTGAAAAAAATATGCTTAAATATTTCGATAAAAGGCTTTCTGGGGAAGTAAAAAAAGCCGAGGAAGGATCCACTCTTGCCAAAGTTGGTAAAGCTCATCAGGCTTTAAAACCTTCTGCAGAAGTGGGAGTTTTTTCGAAAGTGAAGATCAAATTCAAGGCCCAGATACTTTTAAGACAGGCCAGAGTGCACTTGGAAAATCCCTGGGTACAATACTATTTTTTTGCAAATTCTGACGGAGATTTGAGAATGCACATGAAGAAAGATTTTAGTTCTTTTGAAACGTATGCCAATTTAGACTACGATATTGACGATAAATATTGGGAAGCCTCGGTGAGTAAAAAGCTTTACAACAACATATATGGGACCATTTTAAGTCATCAAACCCCCAAACAGATGATGTTCTCTCATGAATCAGACAAGATAATCAAAATTAATTATTTCAGAAGTTTTTAAAATCAACTAATATATTAGGATGAGACGATGGAGTATTTTTTTATTAATGCTGGCTCCCTTATTTTCCCTGTATGGGAAAGTGATAAGCTTCGAGGTAAGCAGTTCCCGTATTCAGGATTTTTCCTTTTTTACGGTATGTAAGGAGCAAGGGATCAGTCATCCAATTATTATAGAAGAGAAAGGTCCTGTGGTTTTGGATTGTATGGGTACTGACGTGAATGTCAGCGAATTTTGTCAAAAAAAATTTGTTGATGATAAACGACTTTTGAGGGGAGTTATTTCTTCCAAAGCAAAAAAAGTAATGTGTCAGTTTGGTAGTGAAGCCGTTTTGAAATTGAGTTGCGATAAAGAGAGAGACAAGGTATTTTGCCAAGACTCCAAGCGAGGCTGTCTGCAGCTTAAAAACTTTTATGCATTTAATCTGGAATTGGTTCACCATTCCTTGGTGGAAGAGGTGTTTAATAAAACCAATATCAGTTGCTATTATCAGGTGAAGTTATCATCCGATGAGATAAAAAGCTTGAACAAGGATGCCAGTGATTAAAAATGTATGTGCTGTTTTAATTAATGGTAAAGATGATGTTTTAGTTTTTCATAGAAAAAATACCGAAATGATCAATCAAAATTGGTGTTTGCCCGGTTGGGATTTCGATCAGGCTGGGGCATTGTCGCCGAAAGAATATTTAGAGAAAAAACTGCAAAATGATTTTAAAATAATTTTTTTAAAATTTATTACGGAGAAACAAATTGAGCAGACCATTTTTGTGGTTTTCAAGATTGAAAACTTGAATGCATCATGTGCTGGAGATGATTACGATCAGATAGAATTCAGGCCTTGGGAGATTGTCAGGGATTATACGGATGATCAATTTTTTCAAATTTATAATAAACTTTTTGTAAAAATTAAGAAGCATCTGGAATCGCCTTATAAAAGGTACGTTAGGATTTTGTTTAAGTTGGTAGCAGCCTTGATCCTGTTCTTATTGCCGTTTGCCGTATTGTGGAAGTTCTTTAAAATTAGCTGATCAATCGTTTAAAAGCTTGTCTTTTTTTGCCTTTAATTCAAAGCAGTTAGTTTGATGATTTCCCCCCTTTGTTTTCATAGGAAAATTAAAGGAGTCGGTATGGATGCAAGAATATCTGCGTATTATCCATGTATCAATAATGTTAAAACAGTTCCTGTTTTTGGTTATGCAACTAAAGGGATTCCTGGTCTTGAGATTATTGGACTTGGAAAATACGGAAAAAATATTAAAGAGAAGTTTGTTTATTTAGCTCGAAAAGAAAAAATAAAAATTCCCTTGAAAAGATATGTGGTTTGTATTGAGGGTGATCTTGAGGATATTGATCACATTCTTTTAAACAATCGGTGGTTTGAACTCCCCATCTTTATCGTTTATTGGTCAATGGCAGAGCTTTTGCCGATAAAAAAGCTGGATAATTGTTTATGTGCAGGTAAAATTGATATTACTGGTAAAATTATCAATGCCGACTATTCTGGCGGAATAAATTGGCTATTTGATGATGATCATTCTTACAAGCTAATCGCCCCACAAAATTCATTCGTGGCCCTTGATATTCCGATTATTCCCCTGGAAGAAATTCTGAGAAATATAAAGTATTTAAAAATTTTATAGTGAGTAACTAGATGGTAATTTCCTCCACGGCTTGCCATAAGGTTGAGTTCACATCAACTCCTTTTTTCTCGCTGACAGCTAATTTTATTGGCGTAAGTGTGAAGTGTTGATTCCAATATCCTATTATACAATTGGTCTTCCCGCTCATGGCGGCATGGACCGCATTGTTTCCTAGCCGCAAACAAAAAGAGGAATCGTTGGCATTAGCGGGTTTGGCCCTGATCATGTAACTTGGATCAATATACCTGATAGTGTGGCGTGTTCCAGTTTTTTTGAGTCTGGCAGGTATTTCTTCTTTTAAAAAAAGTCCAATATCTTGAAGTTTCAAATTTCCCGAGGCATCAAATTCCTGCTTTTTATTTTGGTACAGCACATCTTGTCCTACTCCTTCCGCCACTACCACTACCACATGATCTTTGCCATCATCAAAACGTTTTTTGATTTTTCCGCAAAGATTGTCTAAATCTAGTGGGATTTCCGGAATCAAGCAAACGTTGGCATTACCGGAAGCCAGGGTGGCATGGGCCGCAATTGCTCCTGAATGTCTCCCCATCAGTTTGACTAGTCCTATGCCGTTATCAGCACCTTTGGCCTCGGTGTGAGCATCATTAATGGCAACGACGGCCTCTTCAACTGCGGTATAGAAACCAAAGGTCCGATAAATAAAAGATAAATCGTTGTCGATAGTTTTAGGAATGCCAATGATCGAAATATCCAGTTTTCTTCTTTTGATTTCTTCGTAAATGGCCATAGCACCTTTTTGAGTTCCATCACCTCCGACCGTAAATAGCACGGAGATATTAAATTTAACCAAGGTATCAACCATGTCTTTAATGTCTTGCCCCCCTCTTGAGGAAGAAAGGATGGTGCCACCTTGTTCGTGTATGAAATCGACCATCTGGGGAGTAAGTGTGACTGTATGTTTGTGAAATTTTGAGGTTAGACCTTGATATCCAAACCGGAAACCATAAACGTTTTTTACCTTGTAAGTGGAAAGACCACTTAAAGTGATGGCCCGGATGACCGCATTGAGCCCTGGACATAGCCCCCCGCAAGTCACAATACCCAAATTGGTTTCTTCAGGATTAAAATGGAGCATGGTCGATGGTGCCGGACGTTCAAACGTAATTAGTTCACTTTCGGTTAACGGTTCGCTAAAAACCATGTTGTTATAAAGTACTTTAGAAACCAGTCGTTCGTGGGAACATTTATCTTTGGCAATGGTAGTGGGATATTTGTTCTCTCCTGGCAGGGTTTCAATATTAAAGTCTTTTTGATCCAGTTTTGTGGTAATCATATTTTTTCCTCTTTATTTAAAAATGCTTTGGCCGGAAAATCCAGCGGGACATTCCATGCCCAAAGTATAAAGAATGGTGGGGGCGATGTCTTTAAGGGCCAGTTCACCTGCACGGATTTCAACTTTTTTGTTTTTAAAGGTCGGGCTGAAAAATACAAAGGGCACAGGTGATCCCGTATGAGAAGTGTGAGGAGAACCATCTTCATAAACCATTTGATCAGAGTTGCCATGATCAGCGGTTAGAATCATAGATACGTTGTTTTTAAGACATTGGTCCATCAGTTTACCAACACATGTATCAACGGTTTCAACGGCTTTAATAGTGGCCTGGTAATTACCAGTGTGCCCGACCATATCACAGTTGGCAAAATTCACCAGATAAAAATCAAAACTAGAATCATCTAATTTTTCAAGTAATGTATTACATACTTCGTAAGCGCTCATTTCCGGCTTTTGATCATAGGTAGCCACATCTTTGGGAGAAGGAATGAGAATCCGTTGTTCATTTTTAAAAGGTTCTTTTCTACCGCCGTTAAAAAAGAAAGTGACGTGCGCAAATTTTTCAGTTTCCGCAATTCTGAATTGTTTTTTTCCTTGATCTGAAAGGTATTGACCAAGTCCGTTGGGCAAGACCTCTTTATCAAATAAAATGGGCAGGTCAACCTCCCCTTGAACATATGGTGACATGCAAAGATAATAAGCAGGTCTTATAGGGGTTTTAAAATAGTTAAATTTGGGATCAGTAAAAGCCAAGGTCAGTTGGATGGCCCGATCTGGTCTGAAATTAATAAAAAAAACGCAATCGTTTTTTTCAATTTTCCCTTCCTTGGTAAACAAGATGGGGGTGATGAATTCATCATATATTTCTTTTTTGTATTCGCTGGAGATATACTCTGCTGGATTAATATTCTGGGTGTGACCTTCTCCTATGAATAGTTGGTAGGCACGTTGGGTTTTTTCCCATCTGCGATCACGATCCATTCCAATGGATCTTCCTTGCATAGATGCAAAAATAAATCCCTTAGTTTGCAGTAAATCCTCTACATAGGTAACCCCACTATCTCGAGCAGTATCACGGCCATCCATAAAGGCATGAAAATAAATTTTAAGGTCAGGTTCGGCACTTAAAATCTCGATTATTTTTTTGATATGTTCAATATGGGAATGCACTCCACCATCAGAAAGAAGTCCCATCAGGTGAATTTTTTTACTTCCCTTTTTTGCCATTTTGATCAGTTCTTGCATTTTTTCCATACTTTTAAGTTCATTTTTTTCAATGGCCTGATTGATTTTCACAAAATCCTGGGTAACCGGCCTTCCAGCACCAATGTTTAGATGGCCTACTTCGGAGTTACCGATAACCCCTTTGGGCAATCCGACTGCAATTCCAGAGGAGACAATTTCGGTGTATGGATAGTTTTTAAAAAGATGGTCCAGGTGAGGAGTCTTGGCGTGTTTGATGGCATTTTTATAATCATCGGGGTTTATGCCAAAACCATCCAAAATAACTAACATGACTTTGGTGCTTTTACCCTTTATGGTTTCCATTAATATTCCTTTGCTTAAAGCTTGCATGCCAATATAAAACAATTCTTTGGTGAGGCCATATATATTTTATTATACTTTGATTAGATAGTGGAAAATTTATTAAATGGAGTAGGATATCCCTCCATAAATTTTCCACTTATTATAAACATTCAGAGCTTTCTCGTCAGATATTATATATATAAGGCTAGAGTCCCAAGAGAGATTTTTAATTTTTTGCAGTTGTCGGCTGAGAGTTAAATCGAGCGTAAAGGTGGTATATGATAGTTGATCATCTTGGTTCATATTTTTTAGGTATTCAAGGGTAAATAGCAGGGTAGTGTTTTCAAAGCTTGAAAAGAGGTTGGTGGCTGATAATTGGATTTGAGTGGAATTGTTGCCATCACTTTCCTCGCCCACCGAATTTAGGGTAATGGAATAAACGGGGGCAAAATATTGGGATAATTCAAAAGAGCGATAGCTTAGAAATAGACCTAGTTCGGTACGATTGTTTTGGGTTATGGAATAGTTTACCAGCGAAATGGGCAAACCCCACACCACTTGTCCCATATTATGCTCACCAGTTAAGTTGTAGGCGTATTTGGGGGTAATCGTGTGTTTGGTTTGTTCATCTGTAAATCCCGCATCAGTATCCAGTTTTACAAATGTTTTTAAAAATTGATATTTAATTTTAAAGAGTGATTGTTCATAAGTGTCAAAATTAAGCTCAAAACTACTGGAAAAATCCCTGGTGTCATAGTTGGCCAATTGTTTTTCAAAGTTCAAATCTTCTTTTCCTTGGAGAGTGAACATGTAGGAATAGTTGTGAAGCCTTCTGGATGCATAAAGAAAATTTAAATTTTTCCTCCACATGAAGGCATGTTGTTGCACTAACCTTTCTTCATATTCAGAAAAATTCTCTTTTTCTTCAGAGGTAAGGTTATGAATGTTAGAGTCCAAAATACCCATAAGCGATGCACTTAATGACCAGGTTTCAACGTGCATAGCCTCCAGATAGCTATTAGCGTACTCCTTAAGAGAACTGCTGCTTGATCGATTTTGATGAAGATCGCGCAAATAAATACTGGCCATCTGGTGATTGCCAGCTTTTCGGAGCGTGTCCGCAATCAAAAAATTAATGCGTGCCTCTTCGTCCGGATCAGCATAGGGATTTTCCCTTGATAGCTTTTTATAGTCTTTGAAATTCTGATAGGCTTTTTCATAATTTTGCTGATCCCTTTCGATGATAGCCAGGTAGTAGGAAGTCAAGCGAGCGTTATACTTATACCAGTTACATATGAAAAAATATTTTTTTGCCTGCCTGATCAAGCTATTTTGATAAGAGTCCGAAAATTTTTTAAGCGTAAAAAGGCGGTACCAGATGATTCCAATTTTCAAGTAGGTTTCCAGTACGGACAGGTCTGGTGTTTCATTTTGCGATAAAATGTCAGCGATCTGGTTTAAGCTGACCAGTTGTAACAGTTCAGGAATATGTTTTTTTTTAATTATAAAATAATAGGCACGCAGCGCCTTGTTGGGATAATTAAGCTTGGCATAGACGTCCCCCAGGAGCAGATAGGTTTCCATATGAAATGAGTTTAAGCTTAAATTTTCTTCCAAGATAGCGAGAGCCTTTTGATATTTTTCATTCTGGTAAGCAAGTCTGGCGTATTCTAATCTCAGGGTTTGTCCTTCCGTGGAGTCTTCCAGAGGTGATTTGCCTTTAGTATCTGGGTTTCCAAATAGAAATACCAGAAGTAGGAGTGTTAAGAATTTATTTTTATACATTCTCGATTTTGACCTTTTTACTTTACTACTAATGTAACAAATATTTCTACTTTTGTTGTTAAAAAAAGATCAACATGCTTAAGACTTATGCCTAAAACCCGAAACGATTTCATAGGAACACCTTGATTAAGGGACTATTTTAATCAGGCTTTATTAGGGTTTCGAGCATGCAGTTATTTAGCTGTTTTATATTACTTCTTATGCTATCAACTTCCATTTCTGGAAGCAGTGATGAGGTGCTTGATTTTAAGGATGATTATATTGGGCTTTATTCGAATGTTAAGGGTAAGGCAATTCGATATAACCCGAGGAAGGAGTTGATTGAATATGTGACTGAGGGAATGCGTATTTATATCGACGATGAAATCAATACCACCAAGGGCCAGACAGTCACTGGAATATTGAGCAGTCACGCTTATTTTTTCCTTGGTGAGCAAACTCATTTTAAATTAGAGGGGAAAAAAGGATTGGCTACTTTTGTTCCGGTCATGAAACATGGGATGCTAAGGCTTTTTGTTCCGGATCAAAAGCATGATTTTGGTATTCAACTGGGTGAGTTTCATCTGGTAAATAGAGGGGGCACCCTGGTGGCGGATTTATATCAAAGTTCTTCTAAAAGTAAAGTCATGACAGTTGCCCCGCTTAAAAATTCTGTGGAGCTTAAATCAATAAAAAATAAAAGGCAAAAGATTGAAGTGGGTGAATTACTTTTAATAGAGGATATGGAGGATGAGCAGCGTTTTTATACATATAAAATTGAGAAGGATGAATTTAGTAAACTGGTAAAGGGCGATGATCAATATCGTTATATCTTTGATGTTAAGAATAATTTAATTAGTAAACATGAGGTGTTGGCGTCTTCACTTAAAGACCAACAAATATCCGGAATAAATCTGGAAGAAAATTATCTACTAGATACTAATTTTAAAATAGAAAAAGAGGTGTTTTCACAAAATCCCTTTTTTCAGGTAGTCAATAAATTGCTGACTTATAATGCTTATCACATAGGATTGAAGGATATTCCCATTTACCACGGGTTTATCCGTGAGTACGCTGACTTGGAGAAAAAAAGAAAAAAAATTATGAATGAAGTCAGTTTTATAAAAAATTTTTATAATGAATTAAAAAATAAAAAAACCATGTTACCTAGTGGTGGTAACAATGTAGAAATTGAGTTGTTAAAAAAAGATTATAATAAATTGATAGAAGACTATTCATTGGTGTTATTTAAGCAGGAGGAGCTGGCAAATAATGTTTTGAAATTGAAACAGCAATTCAAACTGGTCAAGTCTCAAAGTCGTTCTCCGGCTCAACTTGAAATGGAAATTGAAGATAGAAAACAACTCATGTTGAAGGAGCAAGAAGCCAAGGTCAAATTAGCATTTGAAGAGACCCTTCGCTCTTATGAGAGTGAGATACAGAGAATCGAGCTGATGTTAAGTAGGATAAGGCATGCTAAAAACCGAATTAATAACAAACAGGAGCATGAAAGGCGTGAGCTGACCTTAAAAGAATTTGCCCAAGTTTCTCTTTTGGAGGAGGCGCAAAAAAAACTAACCGATAAACGCAAATATTTGGTTGATCAATATAAAACTGCCAACAAAAAATGGGTAAGTCCAAAGGCGCAAGATTCTATAAGGTTTGATTTGTATGATTTGGGTAGATCGCCGGCGGGAAGTTGGGCCGACGATTCGAATCTTTCCAAAAGCGAGGAAGCTCTTATTCGGGATGATTTTTTCAAGTTAGAAAATAAGCTTCAGGAAGAGGTTATGGTACAAGTAAATGAATTGAGGGAAGACTCCCAAAATAATTTTCAAAATAAGAAAATAAATCAAAAGAAGGCCCAAATTAATAACTACTTTAAATCTAAGAATAGTCTTCCTGATAAATTTTTAGATTTTGAAATAGATTAAGCTCAGCAAAAAGTGTCGACAATTTGGACAGACGCTTTGAAAATTAATAGATTTGTCTTTGTGATCTATCTAACTATCCAATATTAAAGATTAAGAAGTGGCGCATTATTTGCAAAAAGAAAGGCAGTAGTATTTTATATTATAAATAGATTTTATGGAGGATAACATGAAATCGCTAATTAGGTTGATAACGATTTTAGTGCTGATTTCTTTTTTTGCATCCTGCGGAAAGGATAATAAGGTTGGTGCAGGTGGTGTAAATGGAGGAGGTTCGACCAGTCCGATTAATAGCGGCAACACCAATTTGGATAGCTTCTATAATAAGGTGGTCAGTCAACAATTTGCCACTGTGTATGGAAATTTTGATTCTGTAGAATACATTTTTTATGATTTATATGGTGATTATGATTTTACACGAGAGCATGTAAAGTCCAGTGGGGCCATTTATCGAGATGATGACGGTCATAATACCAAAGCTGCCATTGTAAATTTTCTGGCATCGATTATGGTCAACCGTCAAAATTATCGGGCCGGGTGTAATGTCTATCCAGCCAGTCTGTCGATATACATGAATATTTTTCATAGAAACTACGTTCCTTACGACTGCTATACCTTTGTTAGTAATAATACGACTTATTATATTGATTTGAATTATCCATTGGAAGCAAATCCCATAGCCACCATCAAATATTCAGTTACCCAGGATGAATGGTGGATTTTTGATACCTGGAAAACTACCGTGGATGGCTACTACTTAACGGATGTAGATATATTTGGATATTATTATTAAGTAGTAGTGTTTATTAAAACATGAAACATAATTTGAAGCCTCGCTGGAAATGCGGGGCTTTTTTGTGTATTTCGAGTATGATTGAAATTATTTTTACTTGATGTTAGAATTTGACCAAGGGTTTAATGGGATAGCTCATTAAAGGGTACTGTGTGGTCGGGCCGCCATGCTATTACAAATTTGGTAATAGGGAGGCTCGAATGAAGAATTTCGATTCAAAAGATTCGTTTCTATTTCTCTTTTTTCGACTGTATTGGATTTTTTTGTGGGTGTTTCCGGCAGTGTTGATTATGAAGGAAACTATCGAAGGTAAGTCTGGATGGCCACTGCAATTGTACTGGATACCCATATTGGTCAGTATGATCTCGGCAAGATACGTTGATGTAAAATTTGGTGGGGGCTACAATCTTGATGGAAAACCGTCAACCATGAAAGACTGCAAAACGTATGCTCTCAACGCAGTTTTTTTTATTATGGGAGCCATGGCCGTTTCTTTTTCGTTGAAAACTATTTATTAATAAGGATGATTTTAAAAATAAAAGCCCTGTTTATAATGCAGGGCTTTTATTGCTTTGATTAATTTATAAAATTGGTGGAGTAATTGACGTAATAATGTTAGAATAAAAAAGATTTAAAAATTAATTTTAGTTTAGGTTTAAAAGTAAAAATGAATTTAGAAGATCTTTTTGATAAGATCAAGGAGTTTTCAAAGGAGACACACGGGAGTTCAAATTACGATCAAGATGAGCTGTATGTGATGGGGCACGAAGAGTCCGAATTTGCTCCTTTGAATTATCTTTGTAAGAAAATAAATATCGTAAGAGATGTTAGTGATCTTTTAGGCACTGGGTTTCTTTATGATTCGTATGATCTTTTTGATTTCAAGCATTTTCCCGATTGGTACGAAAGACAGTTTAGTAAAAAACTCACCAGAAGTAATGCTAGAAAAATTTCAATTCTCCATATTCCAGACAATAAGGCCATATTTGATTCCATTGGAACTATTTTTAAAGGTTATGAAGTTTTAAGAAAATCCCAGATTTTGTTAAATTCTAAAAATTTACCAGTACAGCTGGGTGAATGGTTTGCTAAATCGATCTTTGGGCTTAACCAAATAAAATCAACCTCCCAGAGGGGATTTGATTTTATTCTAGATGATAAGAGAGTTGAAGTAAAAGTGCACTGGAATGATGCTTCATCCCCCAAAGGTGTGAAAATTAAAAAATCCTTAGTTGACCTGTCTGATTATTTAATAATTGTTTATTTAGCGAATAATTTTATGGTTCGAGAGTTGTGCTTTTTAGACTCTTCATTTGTCCTGAGAAAATTTTCCAGCAAAGGACACACGATCTTTTTAAAAGATCCAGAAATTGTAAGTTACTTTTTTTCAAAATCAGACAAGCATAATGAGAAAGTGAAAAATCCCAATGCTCTTTTGAAATATGCTTCTCCTACCTTGGCGATGAAGCTAGCGGAAAAATTTTCTCAAAACAAATTGTAACGAAAAAGCCTGCATTCGATATTACCGTTATAAAGCTGAATTCTTTTGGAAGTTTGTAGCGAGATATTTTTCCGAAGTTCCGGTATTCCTGTAAAGATATAGGCTTTATAATTTTTCCAATTTTTTTTAAGATTTTCCCCATATTCGTGATAAAGGGTTTGTAAGTGCTCTAAATCTTCATTCATTCTTTCACCGTACGGAGGATTGCAAACCACTACGCCAGGACCATCTGCGGGAGAAAGAGCCATGGTCGCATCAATTTTTTTAAGTTCAAAGAGCGATTCAGGAAGGCGGGAATTTAAAATATTTTCCCTGGTGATTTCTAGTGCCCTGGGGTCTATATCCAAACCATATAGTTTGGTATTTTTAAATTTAACCAGATTATTTCTAGATTGCGTATAAAGCAAGTGAATGAGATTTTTAAACTCCGTTTGAATCCTTAAATCCCCTAAAAATTTACTATGGTAAAGAAAGGCCCAGGGTTTTATTTTTTTCTCCGTATAATTGATAATTTTAAGATAGCTGGGGGGGATGTCACCTTTGATTAAAGCAGCTTCAATCAGGAGAGTTCCGGAGCCGCACATGGAATCAACAAAAGTTTCATTTTCGGGTTGCCAGTCGGTGTGCATGACGATCCCGGCGGCGAGGTTTTCCCTGAGCGGGGCTTCAAATCTGGTTTTTCGATAACCACGGTTGCTAAGTGGTTCACCGGACAGGTCTAGGAAAATATAAGTGGAGAACTCATCTTGGTGGTTAACTGCCTCGATGCGCAGAAGTAGCGAGATATCAGCCTTTTTAGTATCAACATTCGGGCGTTCAAATTTTAAACTTCTAAACTGATCAGCTATTGAATCCTTTAAAATTTGCGAAAGGATTAAAGAATTTTTAAAGCGATCCGAGGAATCCCGATCTAAGAGGGTATTGATTTTAAACGTTTGTTCCACTTTGAAAATTTTGGTCCAATTAATTTTAATCCCTTGAAGATAAATATCTTTTTCTTTTTGTATAGTGAACTGGGCGATTTGTTCATGCACTCGGCTGGCAATTCTTGAAGTGAGTAAAACCCTCAGCGCTTTTGTATAGGAGGATTTAAATAAGACTCCACCGTTTTTTAAATATGTATCCGTGATACTTTGATTACAAATTTCTTTTTCTAGTAATTCTTCCAATCCTCTAGGGCACGAAGCAAAAAATGTCGGAAGTTCTTTTTTGGATGAATTTTTTTTGTGATCTATCATAATCACTTGGATAGCCTCATCAGCGTAGAGAGTCAAATCAAAGTTTGCTTGTACGATAAAGAGTTATCGTGCTATAGTTCGTTTTATTTTTTGGATATTATCACTTGGCAACCATGCGTTGCTTCAACACTGTCGGATGGAGGGGTTATGAATCAGGATTTTAAAGTTAAAGATATTACGCTTGCTGAGTGGGGGAGAAAAGAAATTCAAATGGCCGAATACGAAATGCCAGGTCTTATGTCAGTTCGAAAAAAATTCTCTGCAAGTAAACCTCTCAAGGGTGCCAGGGTCATGGGCTCTTTGCATATGACCATTCAGACGGCTGTTTTAATCGAAACCTTGGTTGATTTGGGAGCAGATGTGCGTTGGTGTTCATGTAACATCTATTCAACGCAGGATCACGCAGCTGCGGCCATAGCCAAGAGCGGGGTTTCTGTTTTTGCCTGGAAAGGCGAAACGCTTGATGAATATTGGTGGTGTACCAAAAAAGCGCTGACCTGGCCTGATGGCAAGGGACCGAATTTAATTGTGGATGACGGAGGGGATGCAACTTTGATGATTCATAAGGGACTCAAGGCTGAAAAAGATGCGTCGATTTTAAATGTCCAGGTTGAAACAGAAGACGAAGTATCTTTATTAAAATCGCTTAAGCAAACTCTAACAGAAGATAATAAGCACTGGCACAAAACCGTGGAAGAATGGTATGGCGTGAGTGAAGAAACAACTACTGGTGTCCACCGGCTTTATCAGATGGAAGCAGATGGTTCACTACTTGTTCCGGCTATCAATGTAAATGATTCGGTAACCAAATCCAAATTTGATAATTTATATGGGTGTAGGGAATCCTTGATTGATGGAATCAAGCGCGCCACGGATGTCATGGTGGCGGGAAAAGTGGCGGTTGTGTGCGGTTATGGAGACGTTGGAAAAGGATGTGCTCAATCCCTAAGAGGTCAAGGTGCTCGAGTTATTGTTACTGAAATTGACCCCATCTGTGCGCTTCAGGCTTCGATGGAAGGATACGAGGTTGCCACGATTGAGGATGCGCTCAAGGAAGCTGAAATCTTTGTCACTGCCACCGGAAATTATCATGTGATCACAGCTGAGCATATGTCTAAGATGAGAGATCAATCAGTGGTTTGTAATATTGGTCATTTTGATAATGAAATTGATGTGGCCGGATTACAAAAATGGTCTGGTGTTAAAAGAGATGAAGTAAAACCCCAAGTGGCCACTTATTCTTTCCCGGATGGACATAAAATAGTGCTGCTGGCTGAAGGACGTTTGGTCAATTTGGGATGTGCTACGGGCCACCCGTCATTTGTCATGTCTTGTTCTTTCTCCAATCAAACCCTGGCCCAAATTGATTTATGGAAAAATAAAAAAGATAGAACGCCCAAGCTTAGAAAATTATCTAAGCTGTTGGATGAGGAGGTCGCAAGACTTCATCTGGGTAAGCTGGGGGTTCGGATGACCAAATTGTCGGCCAAGCAGGCAGAATACATAGGTGTTTCAGTGGATGGCCCTTATAAGTCGGAGCATTATAGATATTAATACAATTAAGGGGGATTTTTAAATGGATCGTATCTTTGTTGGAAGTGATCATGCTGCTTTTGAGGCAAAAGAGAGTTTGAAAGAATATCTGTCTCCTCGGTATGAAGTCTTGGACGTGGGAACTCGTGAAGCCACCAGTAGTAATTACCCAGACTTTGCGATAGCGCTCGTTAAAGAAATTCTAAAGAATAATTCCAGGGGAATTTTGTTGTGTGGTTCAGGGGTCGGAGTTTCCATGGTGGCCAACCGGTTTAAGGGTATTAGAGCTGCGTTGGTGCGAACTCCTGAAGAAGCGAAATTATCGAGACAACATAACAACTCTAATGTTTTGTGTTTAGGGGGGCGAATAAGCTCCGAGGAAAAAATTAAAAAGATTGTGGACGTCTGGCTAGCGACGGCCTTTGAAGGTGGAAGACACCAAAAGCGTCTTGATATGTTTGAAAATTTGGGCGAGGAGGTTTAAGTGATGTTAAAAACTTATAAGTTTGAACGTCTCGCCTTACTTTTTCTTTTTATCCATGTAGCACTGGGTGTTTTTTTATCCCATTATAATCTTCGCTATTTTGAAGGAACCTACGTCATGGAAGATGGTTTCATAGAATGGCTCACGGTGGATGTGTTGTTGCTTGGGTGTATTCTTTGTCTTTATCGGATCATGAAAGTGCGATTTAAAAGAGGTTTTTTCTTTCTTCTTTCGCTTATACTGATGGCTGGGTTATTTTTCTTTGGTGCGATGGAGGAAATTTCCTGGGCACAGCGTATATTGGGAATTAGAGCTCCAGATTTTTTTATTCAATATAATTCTCAGCATGAGCTCAATTTGCATAATTTAATTATTAACGGGATTAAAATTAATAAGCTTATTTTTGGAACGGTACTTGGGGTTTGTGTTGTAATTTATTTTCTGATCCTTCCACTTTTATATCGAAGAGTTCATTTTATCACCAGGATAGTTGAAAAGTTCGCAATTCCAATTCCTAGAATTTTGCATATCTTTGCTTATGTCGCACTTGCTTTGTTAGTCGAACTTACCCAAGGTGGTAAAAAGGGAGAACTGCTCGAATTTGGCGGAGTTTGGATTTTTTATTTGATGGTTCTTTTTCCCAAAAACAAAGATATCTATCTAGGCTAAGCTAAAGCGTATCCATAAATTTTCTAAATCGAAGCCTGATGATGGCAAAAATTGCTTCAAAGATAATATTGCCACTCATTTTTGAAATACCTTCTTTTCTTTCCGTGAATATAATTGGAACTTCTTTGATTTTCAATCCTTTGCAGTAAACCTTGTAATTGAGTTCGATTTGGAATGAGTATCCAGCGGAAATAATATTATTTAAATCCAAGGCCTCCAAGGTTTCTCTTTTAAAACATTTAAAGCCACCATTGGTATCGAGTATGGGCATTCCGGTGATAAGCCGGGTGTAAATTGAACCGCCGTAGGAAATCAGCAGGCGGCTAAAAGGCCAGTTAATAATTCTAATTCCGTCAATATATCTTGATCCGATGGCCAGATCATATTTGTCATTTGCAACAGTTGAGATCAAATTTTTAATATCTTTCGGGTCATGGGAAAAATCACAGTCCATTTCAAGAATGTAATGGAAGTCACGTTCCTTTTTATTAATGGCCCATTTAAAGCCAGCTACATAAGCAGTTCCCAGACCGAGTTTTCCTTTGCGTTCTAAAAGATGCAGATTGGGTTTGCTTGCTTGCAGTTTTTTAACTATATCGGCGGTACCATCTGGTGAGCCGTCATCGATGATTAGCATGGAAATGCCTTCATACATTGAAAAAATAGTATTGATCATTTTCTCAATATTTTCTATTTCATTGAAGGTTGGCATGATAATCAAGCTTTTGTCGTAGGGATGCAACGTATTCTCCTGGCTTAAAGGTATCGGGATTTTTTACAAGTTTCGCAACGATTAAGTTTCGACTTCCGGTAATTGTCTGCCGCTTTGTAAAAAAAATCTATGGCCTTTTTACCCATGTTTGATTCATAAAGCCAGCAAAATTTTGCTACAGCTGGAAATTGTCCAATCAGATATTCGATGGCAGCAGGTCCCTTGAGTATTTTATCAGGTTCCAATAAAACATGGAGAGTTTCATGACATTCCTGGGGGATTAAATGTGGATAAATGCTATAAATATTTTGATCATGAATTGAAACTTTGTTTATTTTATCTGTTCCAGGGATATGATCCAAGGCCTGCTTAAATCTCTTACAAAGAGGACACTCATCATCGTAGAGCATCAGGGGGGGATTATATTGATTTTCAGTATTCATAAAATAATTATCGATCTAAAAGATTATCTTTTGCCAGTTGATATCTTCTTGAAATAATGCGCCAGATATCATCAGACTTGTTGTGATTAATCTGAGCTTCCTTTTCAGCTTTTTGGGAAAAATAGAGGTAGTTATCCCGGGGTTTTGCTTCTTTTGATTTATCGCCAAATTTTTTTAAAAAATCATAGGGGTCGTTACCAGGATTATTTTTCTTGGCCAAATTATTTTTATCCTCGGAGACATATTCCAGATCTTTTTCAGGGGTGGATGATTTTTTACGATCCGATTGATTGAATTTGGAAATATAATTGGCAGTATCGCCGGGGGAGGCTGCTTGAGCAAATAAATCAGATAGATTTTTAGGAATACCTGCTTTTTCCAGGGCCAGTGATTCTTTTTCCTCTTTTTCGCTTAAAGGATTGTTTAAATTAACCGGGTATTTTCTGGCAATTTGATTCATCAGATCTTGGGCCCTGGTCGCAGCTTGTTTAAGTCCAGCATTGCCATCAATGCTGGCAGCTTTTAAATTACCCTTTGATATGGCAACTAGTGGATTGAATATTTCACCATTATAGGCACTCGCCAGTTTTAAATCATCCGTTATTTTTTTTAGTTTGCTATCAAAACATGTATCAGTTAACTCACATTTACATGAAACATCGCTTTCTAGCTTGTCATCTATGCAAGTTGCGACGTAATCCTGCTCACCATGTACTTGTTTCATAAGCGGTGAAACACAATATCTTAAATCGTTTTTGGTTTCAGCCTGGGCACAATAGCAGGATGTTTCACTAATTGGATTACATGCCCCTTTTTGAGGTAGAGAGTCTGCAATTTGTTTTACCTCGTTATAGGCATCATCGTAGACGCTCATTTCGTTGTTAAAAAAAGCGGTCAAGAGGCCAGCACCCACCAGTTTGATACCTACACTTTTAAAAGTAACTCCCTTGGTAAGCATAAAGGCATAACAAGCAGTGGTGGATCCCCACCCAATGGTTTGGATTTTAGCAGTCTTGGCCCGCGATTTGTGGGCCAAGGCGGCTTTGTAAAGTGCATCTTGTTGGATGGTGGATTCCGTCGAAGGCATGTCGTTTATGTGTTTTTGTTCCAACACTTGCATGGCGGTTCCAAGAGTTTCGGTGCCTACGGCAATAAAACGACAATAATCATTGTATTCTTTTTTGACGTCGGTGTTCTCATCTTTGACGTTAGTTTTTAACTTGGAATCCATGGCTCCAACTACCAGGGCATATGCCTTTGAAAGAGCAGTAATCATCGAAGGATCTATGCCTAGAAATTTATGATCTAACTCCCTACCTCGGCATAATTTGGAGTTATCCTTGCAAGCTTCGTCATATGTTCTTTGTTGATAGCCAGGGTGAACAAAATTTCTTTTCAACATATATTCTTGGTCGGTTAAACCTTTGGTGGCGTCATAAACCGGATTGTTTGGTTCAGTAACCACTACTCCAGGCGCCACGTTCCCGTCAGGGACAATCACTAGATCAGGTGCTGTGCCATCGGCTTGCACACTTGATATGTTAAAAACCAAAGACATAATAATCAGTGTTATTAGGTATTTCATTGTCACCCCAGTATCCTTACAAATAAATTATAACATGGGGATACTTGATAGAAATATATTAAGGGAATAATAATTTATATTTATAAAAATCAACATGTTAAGTTAACGATGACCATATATTAGGTCAATTTTTGTGCAAAAAATTATTGTCGTTTGATAGATCAAACAAAAGTTGTTATTATTTTATAAAGATTATTTGTTTTTAGGGGTTTTAGCATGTCGCAAGAATTGTCTCATTCCATGGTTCACTATCTTTTGACCATTCATAAATTAAAGGAAACCAAGGGGTATGCCCGAGTGACAGACATTGCCAAAGAACTTGGTTTGACCAAAGGGAGTGTTTCGACTTCCCTTAATAATCTTAAGAGTAAATCCTTGATCGAAGAAGAGGAGGGATCAAAATTTGTCATCTTAAGTCCCAAAGGTCATGAGGAAGTCCATCAAATTTTGACTTCCAGATCCTTACTTTTTTATTTTTTAAAAGATTTTGTCGGAGTAAGTAAAGATGTGGCGCTGCGGGATGCATGTTTGATGGAACATTTACTAAGCAAGGAAGCTCGGGAAAAATTTTTTAATTACATTAAAAAACACACTTGTTGTCAAAAAGGATCAGAAAACTGTGATATTTCTAAAAACGAATTAGTGCAAACTTCCCTGGATCTATGTGATTTCAAAAATATTACCGAATTTATTGATCAGCAGAAATTTGACGGTTATCAAGTGAAAAAAAATAATTAATATGAGAAGTATCAACGGAATTTTTTTGGTCTTGCTCATGCTGTGGTTTCCAAAAGGGTCTGCGGCCTTGTATGGGTTTTGCTTTGATAATCATATCAAACTGACAGAGGTACATCAGTATTTGAGTCAGATTCTTTTGTCTCATGACCAGGTGTTTTATCGGGAGAGTAAGCACTGTTTAGAAATTGAACTCTCCGATCATCGCAGGGAATTGGTTGAAAAATATTTATACGCCAAATATAAAAATTTGCATGTTTATGGAGATTCCACCCCCAACCTGATGCTGATAAAAGAAAACAAAACTTGTAAAATTCAGCTGATAAAAAAAGCAATGGGGGGGCCCTCTGCACAGGAATATAAGCTGGGTAGAAAAACTAAACTGGAAAGTAGCACTTCCAAAGAAGAAAGCACGTCGGTTATGGAAATGCTTTTGACCCAAGGACTTCGTGGGAAACTGCAAATGGATAATGAAGAAATGGAGATTAATTGTAAAGAGCTGGGAAATGGAAAATATCAGATTGAAATTTTTGTCAAAAGTGGGAATGAAAATCAAACCAGTCAATTAAGTAGCAGTGTTATTGTTGATAGTGATTCCCCTTTTGAGATTGGTTCGGTGGTTAGAGATTTGAAAAAAGGGGATCAAAAGATTTCTTTGGATGAGGGTTATCAAAAAAGTAATGTCGTAGAAAAAAAGAATATCAATTTTTATCTTTTAGTTAAGTAAATTACTTCCTGATATATAAATCGCAGAAGCTAGAGTAAACCTAATTCAATCAGTTTTTGAGAATTCAAATTGAAGAAATAACATTCCAAGGGTCCCCTCGGAGGAAATGTTATTTTTCCAATATTCTAGTTCACATTGCAAATTATTCAAGTTGAGATCTAGGGAATAATATTGTTTTAAAATCCTCACGCTGTTCATGAGAACCTTGTATAAAATATTTTTGTTACGAAGGTTGGAAACTGGTTTGTTTATATCCTGTATGATTTTAATCTTTGCTGTTTTGTCACTTTGAATAAATGTTTTTAGCTTTTGCAAGGTATTTGACTCTTGTCCCTGGTGTAATCGAAACTGGTGGAGTACTGATTCAAATAACGGTATTCTTGGATGAAAAAGCTCGTAACGGTCACAGGCATCGATCACGATAATTTGGCAAGATGGATTGCAAATATTTTTTAAGATATTAAAAAGATTTTGGTAATTATCAAGATGTTGAATAACTAAACGAAAAATTATGCAGTCAAATTTTTTATCGGTAGACTTTGGAAAAGTGTTAATATCACTCTTGATAAAGATGAGTTTTTTGTTTTTTCTCTGAGCTTCAATAATAAATTCCTCATTAAGATCAATGCCAACAAAGTGATGCTGGGGAAATCTTTGAGATAGTTTCTCAAGGAGGTCACCCTGGGCACACCCTACGTCCAGTATGTTTTGGGGGTTACTATTATTAATAACGTTGGCAATAAGCTGGATATGTGTGTCTAATGTCAACAAATTCTGCAGTTGAAGTTGTTTTTCCCAAAGTTGGTTGATTGTGGTCATACACAGTTCCTTTTTAATGAAGCTTTCTTGTTTTTCTAAGCTTTAGGAAATGTAAGCCAATACCTCCAAATTTTTGAGGATGTTGGTACCATGAATGTAATTCGGTTTGTACTTGGGCCAAGTCCACATCGACACCAAAAGTTTGTTGAATGATGATGCAATTGATTAGCAACATTTCGTAGAGTGTTTCGTGGGAAAAATTCCGGCCGCTGCTTCCCGCGACGATGTTTTCACACTCAATGTCAAACCCACAATTTGAGGCAAGCAAGGGTATGTCATAAATTAGCTTTCGATTGGCCCCAATCTGTTTGTATTTCTCTCCCAAACGTTGATAGATACTGGTAATACTTGGTAATTGGGGGAAAAATCTTTTAAAATCATCATGGCCGTCTATCAAGTAGACAACGCCATTTTCATTTAATTGCTCAGACATCTTTTCCAAAAAAGCTTGGGGTTTTTTAAGATGTTGAACTAAAAGTTTAGCAAAGCATACATCGAATTTTTCATTTAAATTGAGATGGTACAAATCTTGACAGCAAAATTTGACGTTTTTTTCTGCATTATTTTGAGCATACTCAATTGCTTTTTGATCTATATCAACTCCCAAATATTTTTTTTCGTTGAACTTTTGTGCTAGTTGATTAAGATAAAAACCATGGCCACAACCTAAATCTAATACACTCGTGGCATTGGTCCAGTCGGGATCCGTATAAAGAAATTGCCTATCAATAAATTCAGTGATGATATTTTGCACTTCAAGATGGCGAAACCAATGATCGGTGGAATTTTGGGCCTTTACTAAATCAAATTGAACACTTTTATCAATAAATTGTATTTTGATTGGGATGGTACGCATTGTTAGTTCCTTTGTTATTAAATGGTTATGGTGTTCAAAAAGTACTAATTGTGATGAGTACATGATCAAAAAACCATAATTTTTTAACATTTTTTCTTCAATTACCGATCAGATGTGCATGACAAATGCCAATAATATTCAAAAAGTAGCTATTTCAAACATTAATAAAATTAATAAGATAAATGTTAATACAATTAAAATTTATTTAAATTTTGTAATTTATGTGTTCAAGTTTTAATCAATTGAACAATCTGGAGGCAGGTTGGAAGCGGATATTAGTTTGTTTAGTGAAAATAGTCCATTGATAAACGAGGTTCAGAAAATCCTTTCTATTTCTCCAGGTATGATCCTCAAGGATATTCTTTTAGTACTTAAATTGGCGACTCCAGAAGCACTTTGGAAGGCATTGCTCGATCTGCAATTTGACATGGCCCGTCTTAAGGAGATGTCATTTCTTAACAGATACTGTGATTATAATAAAAAGATTCAAGTCCTGGAAATAGGTTTTGGTATTGATCATGTTATTGGTGGTATTCGGCCTTATTTTCCACAAGCGGAAATAAAAGAAGTTGTTCTAAATTTTAGTTATCTGTTTGCTGGAAAAAACAATTATAAAAATGTAACCGCTGAAATTGAAAAACAGATAGGATCTTGCAGTCAGCAATATGACAATATTCATCTTCGCTTAGTCGCCCAGCATGTAAATCAATTTGGAGCGATGATTAAATCAATTGGTAACTATCTTAAGGATGATGGCAATATTGTTATTATGGAAGCTTATGATTCCTATTTGAAGTGGTCGCCCAATATTCCTTCTTTAACCGAAATGTTTGCGGTTTTAGGGCAGTTACAAAAGGCAAAAGGAGGCTTGCGGACTTCGGCGGAAAAAATACATAGGAAGGCTTCAATCTATGGATTTACACCATTATGTTCTGAAAAAATGGAAGTAGCTTCTCAAACTCAAACCGATTTACGTAATTACTATCAATTTTTTTTGCTAGTTTCAGAAATAATTAACAGGATGATTGGGAGTAAGATTAATCAATTGAAGTTGATTAAAGAAATGCTTGAATGGCTGGGCGATCCCACCGCTTTCGGACAATTTGGTCTTCAGTTTGTTAAATTAAAAAAATGTGATTGAAAAAGGTCTCTTGATTGAAACTAACAAGATTTATTATGTCATTATGAAAGTTTAATTTCTATATTTTAGTTAAGTAAATTACTTCCTGATATATAAATCGCAGAAGCTAGATCCCACTCCTCTTGTGGGATTATGGGTGAATAGATAAGAAAAAAATTCACTCCAGGTGAGGGTATCGTAAGGGGGAACCCACCAAGAACGAAAGGCCAGATTGATTTTTTGGTGAGTACGATAAATATTGGGGTCATTGATGGGGTTATGGGGATCAGCCAAAACGTAATCATAAGAGGATAGATTGCTACCATCTGAAATGAAATAATAGTTGGGAAGCCTGAAAAAATACCAGGAGGTCGGCCATGACATATTATATGCAAGTATGGAAACCGGATTTTCTTGCGTAGGATGAAGCATTTTATCCTTTATTTTAAAAAGGATGTTCTCAAAAGCTTTTTCGGTGTGCACTTGACTTACAAGCTCTGTACTTGATCCGCTTCTGGCAAAATTAGTAGATATGCTGGTTTTAAGAGTAAAGAGAAGAATAATCATCATTAGCACCAGGCCATTGATGGGAATTTTTTTCCAGCTTTTTAAATTCAAGATATTGTCCAAAATCAGATTTTCTTCAAGATAAATGGCCAGAAAAATAATTCCCGTGAGTAGTGGATAACTGGCCAGCCATGGAACTTTTTCACCTACAAAACTATAGGCAAATAAAGTTCCAAAGAACAGGTATCCCCAAAAAGCTTTTTTGGTATCATTTCGTTTAAGATAAAAAATAGTCACATTAAAAGCGTGCACGATAATGATAATAAAGGGGTAAAAATCAATGGGTATTTTAATTTTTAATACTTTGTATAGAAAATTAATCTGGTTAAGATTTTGACCTATACTAATATGCAAAATGGCGGCAATGGTCAAAGCGGACAGTAGGGCATAAAGATATGGCCCTTTTGCTTTATAATAAAAATGTACCATGTGGATGAGGGAGAAAATGATAAAATAGAGTTCATACCAGCTTAAAACTAAAATATGATAGATAAAAGGTCCTACAATTCTTTCCATTTGATGTTGGTTAAGCCAATAACCAAGGCTTTCACGATAGAGCCCATCTAGAATTCCTTGAGCATATTTGAAACCGGCTGAATAAAGAAGGGTGTATATAAAAACTGCCAGGATTAAGGCGAATAAAAAACTGATTTTAGATTCGGAAATTTTTTCAAAGATGACTTGAATTGATGTTCGGGTTTTTTTAAGAAATATTTTTTTAAACAAGGATTCAAAGATTACATATCCTAGCAGAAGTGAGGTGGTCACGAATGCATTTTCTTTAATTGTAAATTGTAAAACCATGCCAATGATAATTGGAAAAAAAGCATATTTTTCTTTTACACAAAAGATCCCCCATAAAACCAAGAGCATGGAAGTAATGGCCAGATAATCGTGTCTTAGAAATCTGGACCAAAATACCAGCGATGGTGAGAGAGCAATGCAAGTGACTAAAAAAAGCAATGTATTTTTATGAAAATATTTTCTAAAAATAAAGGGAGCAAACATAAAACCAGTACCGAGGAAAGCGGTTAAAAAGCGTACCGCCCATTTTCCAGTTCCAAAGAGGTCGTAAATAAATGGTAGAATGTTGTAAAGGAGAGGGCCATGGAGTAAGGCATTGTATTTATAAAAACCATTTTGCGGATCATCATAAATGTACAGGCCATAAATGGCGTGCAGGGATTCATCGTGATGGAGAGGACGATCAGTAAGGTTCATCCAGCGTAGAAGGAGACCAATGGCAATAATGATGGCCAGGAATATCCATTCATTCGTTCGATAGGTATTCCAAAATCCTGTTTCAGCGGAATTTTGCTTTATCATTTATCATTCCTTATTAAATTGATAGTTTCATTATACTCAAAAATAAGGTATTAAATGCAGAAATATTTTGAGTTGGGAGATGATAAAATGAATCCTTTTTTAAGTCACTTTGAAACAGTGCACGGTGTTGTTCCTTTTGATAAAATTAAAAATGAACATTTTATGGAGGGCCTGGAAGGACAGATAGCTAAGCGAAAATCGGTGATTGAACAAATTAAAAACAATCCCTCTCCAGCTAATTTTGAAAACGTAATTGGTGAGATGGATAAGTCTGAAAAACTGCTTGAGCCAGTGATCTCCACTTTTTCTAATCTTTTTCATGCCGAAGCCAGCGAAGAAATGCAAAAAATTGCTAAGGATTTTTTCCCTCGAGTGACTTCTCACGAAAATGATATCACTTTGGATGAGGGACTTTTTCACAAGGTGAAGACTGTTTATCAAATAAAAGATGATTTGAATTTAAATAAGGAACAGCTTAGGCTTCTTGAAATAGTTTATAAAAGCTTTGTAAGAAATGGAGCCAATTTAAATGCTGCAGATAAAGATAAATTTAGATCTATTTCGTCGGAATTATCCAAGCTAGGAGTTGAATTTAGCGAACATGTTTTAAATGAAACAAATAATTTTGAACTTCATATCACCAACGAAAAAGATTTAAAAGGTCTTCCTGATTCTTCTAAGGAAGCCGCTCGAATGGTGGCGAAAGATCGAAATAAGGAGGGATGGATCTTTACCTTACAAATGCCCAGCTTGATTCCTTTTTTACAATATGCGGAAAATAGAGAGCTTCGAAAGAAGCTTTATACTGCTCATGCCAGCCGAGGTATTCACGGAAACAAGGATGATAACTGTGAAGTGGTGAAAAGAATCGTGGAACTTCGTCACCAAAAGGCGAATTTGTTGGGGTATAAAACTCACGCCGATTTTGTACTCGAAGAACGAATGGCCCAAAATTTCAATCGAGTGAATGATTTTTTAAATGAACTTTTAGAGTGTGCCATGCCGGTTGCTAAAAAAGAGATGAAAGAGCTCACTGAATATGCCAAAACAAGCGGTGGGCCTAATATCCTCGAAGCTTGGGATAGTGGATTTTACGCCGAAAAACTTAAGCTGGAAAAGTTTAATATTGATGATGAAATACTGAGACCTTTCTTTAAATTGGAGGATGTGGTTAAGGGAGTGTTTGAAGTCGCTGGTAAACTTTATTCTATAAAGTTTAATAAAGTTGATAATATTCCAGTGTACCATGAGGATGTGACCACCTATGAAGTGACTGATGAGGATGGAAGTTTGATTGGAATTTTTTATGCAGATTTTTTCCCAAGAAAAGGAAAAAAATCCGGTGCATGGATGACCAGTTTTAAATCCCAGTCTGTAGTCGATGGAAAAGATGAACGTCCACATATTTCGATTGTGTGTAATTTTACGAAACCGACAGAGAGTAAACCTTCTCTGATAACTTTTAACGAGGTGAAGACATTATTTCATGAGTTTGGTCATGCGCTTCACGGACTCTTGTCCAAGTGCACTTATCATCTTATTTCAGGAACTAACGTCTATTGGGATTTTGTCGAGCTTCCCAGCCAGATCATGGAAAATTGGGCCTATGAAAAGGAGTGTCTGGATTTATTTGCAAGACATTATGAAACTGGTGAGAAAATTCCGCTTGAACATATTCGTAAAATTAAAGACAGTTCAAATTTTCATGAGGGACGAAATACCTTGCGCCAACTTTCCTTTGGAATGCTCGATATGGGATGGCATGCGAATGCCCCAGGCTCCCAGGTGGAGGTTGAAAAATTTGAAAAGAACATTATGAATAAGACGAGACTATTTCCAGAAGTTCCGGGTACCTGTATGTCGACAGCATTTAATCATATTTTTAGTGGTGGATATTCGGCGGGTTACTATAGCTATAAATGGGCAGAAGTGTTGGATGCTGATGCTTTTGAATATTTTTTAGAAAATGGCATATTCAATAAAAATATCTCCATGAAGTTTCGCAAAGAAATTTTATCCAAAGGTGGCAGTGAACATCCCGCTATCCTATACAAAAATTTTAGAGGCAGAGACCCCGAGATCAAGGCCCTTTTAAAAAGGGCGGGGCTGGCCTAGTTTTTGATAGTAACCTCAATTACATCATCGGTAACCTTGAGTGGATATTTATCTTCCATCTTTTTGATTTCTGCTAATAGTTTAGCCTTGATACTTAGGACGGAAACCCTGGCCGATATGATTTTTATCCTGATGGTTTTATCGCTAATATATATTTCACCTTTAATCTTGGGTTTAACGTTAAATACTATCAGCTCAAGATCAAATTTGTTTTTCACAATAATCAGCTCTATATCAGAGATAATGGTAGTTTCGCTTGTAGAAAATTCTTGCATGGATTGAAAGATGGCCCTGGAAAAAATAAATGCGATTGGTTCATGATTGGTCTTAAAGTCGTTTAGTCTTTCCTTGGTTTCGGTGACGATAACTTCGTCTGCCGTGATCTTGCCGTTATTGGTACATCTTTGAATGATACCGATGACATCCAAATCAGCGACAGGAGCTTCTTGTTGGCAATCCAAGCTAAAGGATTTGGCGGATTGGTTGGCAGTAAGTGCCTCATTAAAATTAATGATCGTTTGGGTTTCATTCATCTCGAGATTAAAGTCTGTGAGAGAGAAATTATCTTGTTTTAAAATGAGATTTTGGACTGAGATTTGTCCGCCCAGATAAAATGAATTGGCAGAGTTTATGTGCATTAACAAAAACAAAAAAACGGATATTAGTTTAACGTTTTGCATTATTATCCTTGGTTGCGTAGGTGCGTTAAATGGCTCGGCAGAATTTTTAGATTTCTGAACAAAAAAAACTGACATCAAAATACGGGAGCAAAAAATGTCCACACGAAGCGTTAATTGGAGCCGCTTTGATATCACGCAAAGCACCAATCCAGTGCTTTTAGTACCTTTTATTGGCCTAAAAATTGCTCGGTTAAAAATATCACATTTTTTTTGTAACAGGACGTTTTTAAAAAAGTGATTTGGGTTAATATTTCAAACCGGTATAGGAGGAAATTTATGAGGAAACTGAGACTTTTAGCAATTTTTACCCTGATGACATTGACGGTATCATTGTTTGCACAAGAGCGAATTATTATTGAAATGAATGATCAAGTATTCCAAGGTTCAGCTGTGTTAAATCTTAAACAACTGGCCAGGAGATATAATCCAGGATTTGACCCTTCTCGTTTTGATTTAAAAGGAGTGAATTTGGTGGCCAAATCACGACAAGGAATGGGCGAAGCTTACTTGCAAGTTGGAAATGAAAGGTCTTATGTGGAAAGGATTGCCGGAAATCCAATGGATTTTGCTATCGATCGCCCCATGACTTATGAACATATCAGTCTTAATATTAATGATGGTTCACGAGGAGAGTGGGAAGTATATTTAAGAGGAGTGGTTAAGATTAAAAGGATGGTGCTTCTGCTGGAAAGAGGTTTTGGTCCAGATCCTGTCGAGAGGATCCGTCTTGACTTCTTTGGTACAGAATTTAGTGGAGATAATATCATAAGATTGAAACAGGAAATTCTAAGAGTACATCCTTATATTAATTTACGAGAACATAAAATAAAAAGAGTCATCCTGATGGCCAAAAGCCAGTTTGGAAGAGGAACCGCAGCATTGTTCATTGACGGTCACAGATCATATCCCGAGATAATCAATGGTAACCCAGTCAATTATAATAACAATGCGCCTCATACCTTTGATCGAGTCACCTTGGAAAACACTCTGATGGATTCCAATTCTCCCGACGGTGTCTGGCAAGTGCTTTTGAATGGAAATATCAAAATTGACAGTGTGATTGTGGTTCTTGAAAGAAGATTTGGCAATCATTGGTAGAATATTCAATCTGATCTAAGCAAGGGAATCCCTCATAAAGGATTCCCTTTTTCATTTATAACCGATTCTTTTTTTACATTCTTGAAAGAAATCCTCTGGAGAATCTGTATTATACTGGATAATATTTTTTAAATGCATAAAAGCGTCAGAATCCATTTCGGTAAAAGTTAGTGCAAACCCATCTTTTCCCATTCGGGCAACTTTTCCTTTTAATTCAATAGAAATAGGTTTTTGGATGCCATTATCAAGGATCAGGTTGATAGTGCACAGAGTATTGATCAAAGGTTTTTCTTCAGAAATGACATATAGTCCGTTTAAACTGACATCGCTGGTGATGCAATCTTTTAACTCAAATTCCTTACTTTTAATATTAATTTTAGTTTTAAACTTGCTTCGGACACGTCCTCTTTTAAAAGGCGTCATAATATTACTCCAATTTTCATGTACTGCAGATATGTTATATTATAATATGTTTTCCATAGGCTCGTAGTAGGTATTTTTTTTATGGATCATTTGGCCCGACCATTTAAGAACAAAGGTGTACAAATTTGGTTAATTCGCTAGTCCCATCTCTTGTTGATTATGCAAAAATTTCAGAGTTTTTGGAATTGGAACGAAAAACGTTTATAAAAATTAATAATCTTTCAGAGGAAGATGAATTTATAAGAAATGTTGAAACCTCTAAAAAGATTTTAAGTTTTTTAGAAACAATTCAGTCAAAATTAAAGAAAATATTTGATACGCATCCATATTTAGTTGATCTTTTTGATAAGGAATTTGGTTCTTTTCAAAATTTTGTCCAAAAAGAAATTGTTTTAGAAATTTGTTTTATGGACGACTGTCTTTTTCCCGAACACGATAGTTATTATTTTTCCCACGATGGAGTGCTTCAAGAGGATGTGCTTGGAGATTATATTAATGTTTTTGAGCATTGGGGAAATGAAAAAATAATAAAACACCATGACTGTCAAAACATATTGATGAGTCAAAATCTTGGTCAATTAACTCCACATAAATTGGAGTGTCAATGTTCTAAATGCTTGCTGGATTTTAGGAATAATATCAGAAATCAAGTTTATGATAAATGTATTGAAGTCATAGACAACTCAATAATTAAAATTCAAGAAATCAATTTTGATTCTATTGAAAAAGTGTCGAATATATACCAGGCTCAGCAAAAAGAACTGGATAAATTATTTTTTTCCATAAGGTATAAACTTAAAAGAAGTGTCGTTAATAAACTTGAAACCCAGGTGAAACAACATGTAAGGGAGCATTTTCAATATCCAAGTGAATTTACCCTCAAATATATCCCTACTTTGGAAAAGTTTTTTTTCGATATACTCACCAAACAAGGTTTGAAACTAGATGTGGTGGAATTCGACCGTTTTTATAAAAGACTCGCCACTAATTTATGGAAGGACGAGCAATATCTCGAGAGGGAATTAAATAAGCTGGTTAAAACGGTTTTAATGCTCAAAAGAAAAGACATTTCGGCTTCCATATTAAAAGAATATCTAGGTGAGTTTTGGGTTTTTTCCAAAGCCAGACAATTCAATAGAAAAATTATTTATCATATGGGGCCTACGAACTCCGGGAAAACCTATAATGCAATCAATGAATTGTGTAAGGCCAGTAACGGTTGTTACCTGGCACCTCTGCGTCTTTTAGCGGCTGAATTATTTGATACTATGAATGCCAAAGGGGTTGGTACCACTCTTTTGACTGGTGAAGAATGTATCACAGTAAAAAACTCGACACATTATTCTTCGACGATTGAAATGGCCCGTTTTGAAGAGAGGTTTGAGTGTGCGGTTATTGATGAAATCCAGATGATTTCTGATTCCCAAAGAGGCTGGGCCTGGACTCGGGCCTTGGTTAACATCAATGCCAAGGAAGTTCATGTTTGCGGTGATCATTCTGCCTATGAAAGAGTGAAGGAAATTGCCAAATTATGTGGAGATGAACTTTCCGTCAAAAAATATGAGAGGATGACAGAGTTATTGGTAGAAGAGCGGTCAATTCGAGTTGGAGAGATGGAAAAAGGGGATGCCCTTATTGTTTTTTCCAGAAGAAATGCGCTTAAGTTTAAATCTGACCTGGAAAAAATGGGGTTTAAAGTCTCTGTTGTGTATGGGAGGCTAGGGCCGGAGGTTAGAAGAGAGCAGGCAAGAAAATTTGACCACGGCGAAACTGACATAATAGTCGCCACCGATGCTATCGCAATGGGTATGAACTTGCCGATCAGGCGAATTGTTTTTTCGACGCTGGCTAAATATATTGATTCAAAAGAATACAAAATTACCAAAAGCGAAATAAAACAAATATCCGGCCGGGCCGGAAGATATGGACGCTTCCCTATTGGCTATGTGACCTGCTTAACCCGCGAAGAAAACGGGATTAATGAAATAAAAGAGGCAATGGTTTACGATTTGCCTCAAAAAGATAAATGCATGGTCGGTCCCGATCTTGATATTTTTGAGCAGGTAAATACCGCTCTTTCCAAGAATTCACTTCCCCTTTTAACCATTACTGAATTTCTTCATTTGTTTAATAATATGACTTTTAATAAACCATTTTATTGTGTGGAACTTAAGGAAATGATCGAGCTGGCAGAAATGGTGGAAGATGTTGACAAGGAAAAACGGTTAACTACTGCGGAAAAATTTGGTTTTACCACCGCACCGGTGGATTTGAATATTATTGAACATGTCCAATATTTTTCATGGATATTAACCAATTTTACCTACGGTAATTCGATCGTATTCGGTCTCATTGACTCTAATAGTGATGACATTGATTATTTGGAAAGGGCCATTATGTGTGTGGAGCTTTATCAATGGTTATCAAGACATTTTAAGGATCATCACTTTGTTTATGACATGAATGAGTTGATTCACAATAAGTCTATGGCCATAGAAAAGTTAAACCTTCTTTTGTCTGATAAAATTATACCGCTTTGTTCAAGTTGTGGGAAACAGTTGGAAGAGGATTCACGATTTTCTATCTGCGAAAATTGTTTTAAACGTCGTAGATTTACCCGGAGACCTACTTCCAGACCTCGCGAAAAGGCTCGTGAGGGAGTGGGAAATTCTTCATATAAAACCGGAGAAAAATCAGTCGGAAAACCATTTTCCCGGGGAGGAAAACAAACAAGTGAGGCTTATAAAGCCGGTAGATCCTCTCCTAAAAAGTTCAAGAAGAAATTCAAGAACTTTAAAAAAAACAATCAATAGTTAATATCTAAAAAAAAATTGGAATCAACATACTTTTGATAGAGAAAAAGGGTATCTTCCAAGGCTTGTTTGAAATTATTACCAAAAATAATAACTCCTTCTGTATGGCCTTGCATGGCGAAGTAATTTTTTTGAGAATAATAAATTAACTCTTGTACTGCCGTTGCCATTTCTTTGGTTCCGTAAGGAATTAAGGCTGAAGTGGAGGGAAGATGGTCCTTAAGCATGCCCTCCCATATTTTTTGACTATGGATATGTATTACGACATTGATATTGTTATTTGCTTCGTAGATGGCGGCGTGGGTGAGTGATTCACTAGAGGCTTTTAGGGGACCATGGGTTTGAATTTTAAAATGCTCAATATCATAGTTTATAACTCTGGTATAATGTTTTCCGCTCAGTTCACGGAGGTTTCCAGTCTGACTGCCGCTTATGAGAAATTGAGGTTTGGCAGCGTTAAAAAGATGCAAATAATTTTTTTTACATGAAATATTACCGTAACCAACGCTGTTTTGTTCATAGCATCCGATCAATTTGATCTGGAAAAGAACACTTCTAAGTTTTTCAATTTCCTTATATTCGGATAATTCCAGCGGATTAGTCAAAGTAAAATCGGAATGATCATATTTAATTACGCCATCATCAATGTTTTTCATGTAAACAACTCCTTGAAATGTTCGATAAGGATCTAAAGCGTATCATTATACTATTTTATAAACAAAAAAAAGGGAAGTTGTGTAAAGATGATGAATTCTCGGATGTTAAATATACTGCAGCCGGTTTTTTCTAAAGGGCAAGTCTATGGCGGATAAGGAAAACAACCAGGGTCAACCGCTCGAAGATGCTACTGTCGTGGAAAGTGTTTCTCCAGCGAGTGAATCGGACGTACAAGACAGCGATTCTGCGACAGATGAACCGTTGGATGACATGGATGATGACGATAACTTAGATGAAGAGGAGATTATTTCTTTAAAGGATAAAGTAATTAATTTTTTGAAGGAGAAGGCGCCATTTGTTTACGCATTATATTTAAAAATAACGAAACAGGGAATTCCTGAAGATAATGAAGATATCGATGAAGAAGAGGAAGTTGACGATGAAGATGAAGAGGTTGCAGGCGATGAAATAGATAAAGAGGGGATCACTGAACAGGGCCTGGCGGAAAAACTTGATGCCACTATCAAGGACTTTAAAGATAAATTGTTGCAGAGTATGCCTTTTTTGGAAAAATTAATTTCCAAAATTAATCAGGGCTCAAACAAGAAGATTAAAAGACCCAGAAAAAAAATATTGTCCCAAAAAATGACCTATCTCATATTTTTTGCATTAATTGCATGGCTTTTATTTGATGAGGGATTTAACCCAAAAACTGAAAAAACTATAAAACCAAAGACGCCTATTACCCAGCAAGTGATTGACAAGCAAAATCAACAAACTAATATTGAAATAAAAACTACAGTCACAGAAGAAACTACAGAAGTTGATCCGCAACAACCTCCCCATGAGGTCACTACTTCGGAAAATAGTGATGTTCCGGTTACTATCGATGTGGAACCATTGCCGGTGGAAATCACTACCGCTACAACTGAAACTGTTTCAGAAGAGAGTGAGACTCCTATAATTACGGATACAGAGCAATCATCAGCGGAAACCCTTACAGCTACTGAAGAAACCTCTGATTCTTCGTCTGGTACTTCGCCAGAACAAGGATTGGCACAAGAAGCAAGTCCCGCAGACACGGAGACACCACAATTATCAAAAGATATTCTCGAGCAGGAACCAAGTAATGCCAAGACAGAACCGTCAGGTAAGACAGAAATAGAAAAGACCAAAGATTTAGACACAGAAATAAGAGATATCATAGAGAAAGTTGAAGAAAAATATGCAGATAAAGAGGACTATGAATCACCACCTGACTACACAAAAGTGGGCCGGGGGCTTGTCTATAATTGTAAAAATAAACATTGGTCATGTTTAAATCGAACCAACTATCATCAGTGTAGAAAAAATCAAATCTTTTACACCAAACTCAAGGTTTTGCCGGAGTGTGTGGTTTTTGATGTGTATTACTCAGATGAAGATTGTCAGATAAAACAAGCGGATATGATTAATAAACTAATACCGGTGCCAGCATGCACACAGCAGGTTGAGAAGTAATTGGGAATAATTAGGAAAAAATGATGAGCAAAATTATCACAATAAGACATTCTGAATCAGTGGATTATTATTTCACCAAGCTATGCGATGATTTTTTTGATATTGCAATGGAATTTGTGTTTATTCCGGGTAACCAATTGGATCAATTGGAAAAATATTTTAAACTTCTCAATAAGATCTTTTTGATTGAAATGTTTGATGAAGATTTTACTCAAAATATAATTTCCAATTTAAAGGTGAATGAGAACGAGGAGATTTATCTGGTATTTAATTCCAGTACGTTGAATGAGGAGGATTTATTTGCCACTAAAAAAATCCTGATTGAAAACCCTGCGGTGGCCGGTTGGATTGATACCAATTTCGAGGTTGAGTTTTATGTTCCGTTTTTCAGAAACTTGCTTAAACGCCAAGCAAATGGTGAAAATGTCAGTCATTTGAAAAATGTGGGTAAACAGTTGGAAGGGCTGGTTGGTAATACTTTGGCTGAATTGCAAAGGGTGAAAAATATCCACGAACAGGTGGTCCCGATGAGAAATGAAAAAATGAAAGGGGTAGAAATTTTAAGCAAGTATTCAGCGGGAGAAAAAACCGGTGGAGATTTTTTTGATATTTTATCCGATAAAAATGAATTTGTGCTTTTGTTAACCACGAGTGTTTCTTATGTGGTTTCAAGCGTAATCCTGGCACATTTTGAAGTTTTGAAAAAGAAAAAAAACTTGGATGATCAGGTGATTTTGGATTTGATTGGTGATATTGAGTCGGAACTGGGGGAACTTGGTTTTGGCAAAAAAGTTGATGATATTCAACTTTTTGTGGTTAAATTTGATCTAAAAAAATTTATAGCCAGGGGTTATATTTTTGGAAAATTTGAATTGATTTCTAATATGAAGGGTATCGTTACTGGAAACGATTATCCTTTAAAAAAAGTGTTTGCAGACAAAGCGCATGTGGATATACCATTTAAAAGAGGGGAAAAATTAGTGTTATTGTCTCCGGGGGTAAGAAATAATTTTGCAGAATTGGTAAAAGAAAATGACTTGACGTGTTTCTTGAGGGATAATTTTTCTCAAACAGGGAAAGCGTTATTAAATGAGTTGTTTTTCAATTTACATAAAAACTGTAAGAATGATTTTTTGGTATACGATGCTTCAGTTATTTTTATAGAGGTAAGTAAAAATGCAATTTTTCAAGTTTAATTTATTTTTAGGTATCTTTTGGTTATCCATTGCCTGCGTACTTGGGGCCTATACCGAACAGGAATGTTTAAATAGGGATTTTGATTTAACTATTTCCCATAAGGGGCAGCCGTTTGGCTTAACCCAGAATATCCTGAGATTGAATAAAAACAAGTGTGTAATTTATATCTCAAGTGAAAAATTAAAATACATTAAAAATAAATGGATAATTGATACTTGCCGGGAACCTGTACATATCAAAAGAGATTCGGGATCCGTTGAAATATTAAAGAAAAATAGTGTGATATGTAGTGAGGATGAAAAAAAGATTGATTATTGCAAGGAATACTTTGAAATATGGAATGTAATCCAAGATTATGGATTGATTTTTGCTGAGGGTGAAAAAGGTAATTTGGAAGAAGATCATGGAAAGGTTTTTTGTGCGTATGATTTGGTTAAAAAATACTTATTAAATGGAGTAGTTTTTACTAGAATTTCAAACGAGCAATCCTTGATGCCGGCAGAAAAAAATGCTGAAAAACCCATAGTGGACGCTGTTAAAACCGAAGAACAACCTTAATTTTCCCAAGCCTTGTTTAATTCAAAAACATGTCGCTTAGGTGAATCACAGAGAATTTCAGGGAAGAAAAGCACCTGTTTAAAGCCGTGGGCATGCATATCTTTAAAACGCTGTTCCTTTTTTAATAAAATGTTTTTTAAGTTGAGCAGCTGATCTTCATCAGCCGCATTCAATTCCCATTTTGCTAAAAAAGGAGTGAGTGATTTGTTAACCAAGAGATGAATGTCGTCGTTTATATATTTTTTGGCATTGGCCTTGAGTGATAATGCTTCGGTTATTTTTTGTTGTTCGATAGAGGTTACTAAAAACCAATTGCATTTTTTGGATGTTTTTAATTGTTCTTGTATTGAAAGGGCTTCCAGAAAGGAGTCCTTGGCTTTATAGATGGAAATCATGGCATCTATAAAATTATTAACAAAAATATCACCAGTGACTTTTTCTAGATAGGATAAGAGTTTGTTAATTCCGCTGGAAACTAGGCTGGAAAAAAGACCATGACTTTTTATGTCCGATTGATTTGAAAACTTTTTAAAAATCTCCATAAATGATTTATCAAAAAAGTTATGAATTTTTTCTCCAGCTTCCAGAAAATCAATAAAGTTTTGTCCTGGAGGGGTATCGAGGATGATACTGTCATATTTATTGGATTGGAGATGGCGATTTAACTCCACAATTGACATTATTTCATTTAGTCCTCCACTGGGTCTCATGAGGATTTTTAAAATCGGGTTTTGCATGTTGTTTGATATATTATTGAGTTGATTTATAAATTTTAGAGTTTCCAGTGGAGCCATTAAAAGTGCATCAAAGGATGTTTTTTTGGCATTTTTTCTTTGATAAAAGAGATCACTGTCAATTGTTTTGATTTTTCCAATATCAGATTCATCAATATCTAATACTTGTTTTAATCGTTTGGAAGGGTCAATGGTAATGACTAATACTTGCTTACCTATGCGTGACAAGTAAAGGGCCCGGGAAGTTGCCAGAGTGGTTTTGCCAACCCCTCCCGTTCCGCAAAAAATTTCAATATTTTTGTTTTTAATAGATAAATTCAAATCATCATTTCCTTTAGTTGGTGGGTCAATTCATTGACTATTTTTACATCTTCCAGTTCCAGTAGATGAGGCAGGGAAATGACTTCTTGAAACCCCGTATCTTGTACAGATTTTTTCTCAAGATTAATTTTCTTTTTTAGGAAATCAGGTGGAGTGTTGATGCCTGTTTTATAATAGGAATTGTTGATAATCGGACACACTTCAGAAATCCCCAGGTTAGAAATTTGACTCATGAGTTCTTGAGTCTCTGTGATTGACATGATGTTAGGGTTGCAGATCGTAAAGATGGCAGTATTATTTTTATTTGAAAGATAATTGATGATGAGGTGCAAATCCTCGACAAGTAAACCAGAAAGGAAGATATCCTTAAAATTAAATGGACTCTCTAGCATAGTGAGAGCATGACCTGAAGATTCAGCATCAATAACCACCGATAAAGATTTATCTTCTTGTAGTGTTTTAATTATTTTTCCCAGGTAAGTAATATAACCTAGACTGGGAAGTATTTTAAAAAGTGATTTAAAAAAGGAGGTATCCATTATCCAATTGGAAATAATATGTGAGCCTAGTTTATGGGCCATGTAGTCTTGCATGCATGTTTTCAAATCAAGGTTTAGATAGGGAATGTTTAATGTGCGACGAAGTTCAAAATCAAAATTCTGTCCAATGTCGTTTAGTAGAACTTTGCGCCTTTTTTTTATTAAATATTTTGCCCAGGCCAAAGACAGAGAGGTTTTTCCAGTTCCTCCTTTGCCGGTAAAAATAAAGAGTCTCTTATCAAGGAGTTCGAGTGGTTTAAAATGTGTAAAACCCTGCCATAAGCAGCTTTGTGTATCGTCCTTCAATTTCGGTTCCCACTTCTTGTTTTATGTCAAAAGGATTATGGTGGTGAATTACAAGCCACAACTTAAAATGTCGGTTGAGTTCTAATTCGGTTCCAACCCCCAGATTGGTTCCGAGAGTAATTTTACTTTCTGATTCACGATTTTGGCCATCAATAATTCTTTTTTGTTTTGGCATATAAAAACCAAGTCCCCCCATTATAAAGGGGGCAAAGGAATCAAATTGAAAAATTTTTCCTTTTATTGAAAAGGCTAGGCCATTAATTTGTGTGTAAAGGTTGTGAAATTTATGTTTGGAAAAATGTGCATTGGCGACAAAATCAAATGAATGACTAGCGGTATAGTCATAGTAGCCATCAAAAGTGACTTGATTTTCTCCGTTATCGCTAAAATCACCGTGTAAAAACGTTTGTCCGATCGCCAATCCAACTGAGTGAAGATTTATATCGCTGGTTGAATAAGGATTACTGGACAAATCTGACACATTTTCATTTTTTTTAGTTTCATTGACGGGGGTTTTGGCCTGTATTTTGGAATCTTGAGTGACGCTAGTTTTTTCTTGGGCAAAAACAAAAAAACTACTTCCAACGCATAATATTGTCAGAAGTAGTTTTCCAAATAACTTTAATTTAATTTCATCCATGATCAAAAGACCCAAATTCTTAGTTCAAGGTAGTAGATGTTTCAATTCCTGAATTAAGGTCATTTTGTACAAAGGGCTGAAATGTGTTTTTATCGCTTTCAGTAACACTTTCCAATCCTTCAATTGATCGGATGTAACCAGTAAATGTTCCTTCTTCCGCTCGGATAACGCGTTTAAGTAACTCAACGTCTCCAGCCTTCGTTGATTTTCTCTCTTGATCAAAGAGAAGTTGAATTTGGGTTTGATAAGTTATGTCATTTTTTGACTTATTATCAATAACCTGAATCTCATGACCTTCTCTGATAATTTGAGCAATTTCTTCCAGCGTTACATAACAACTTTGATGAGTGTCATAAAGCTTACGATTTTGGTACCTCTTGATAATTCTTACGTTGTTCATTTTCTTCCCCTATTACTAAAAGACTTAATAACTAAGTACTTACTAAAAATGCTAAGTTGAGCTGTTTATACTCCGTTTTTTCACTTTTGTAACCTCTAGTGAATAATTTTCACATTGTGTTAGCGCAGATCAAAAATATAAACAAAAGCCTTTAATTTCAGCATGTTAACAAAATACATTCCTGACGTTAGCTGATTTGATGCTCTGCTGTTTTTGTGCTGGCAGAACTGAATTAGCAATTTTTAATTAGTGATGTCAACATACATTTGCTGTTAAGCACACATTTTTTTCATTATTTTTATTTAATCCATTAAATTTCAATAAGTTAGATATATTGAGTAAAAGTTGCCATTTTGATTTTAAATCGCTCATTAATTTAATTTTTTATTCAGAGTTTACGATCCATTTCTAGGAAGAAGAAGGGAAAACGATTTTTCTAAGTGAATGTATCAAGGTGGGTACTTGAATAAAAAAAATAAAACATTAAAAGTTGCAGTAACGATTCTGGTTTTGATGTTGTTCCATGCCTGTTCAACCAGTAACCATATATCAACCAACACCGCAGATCAGGGAGAAAACAGCACTCAGTTAAGTGAGGCTCAAGAAAGTGAATATCAAAGTCAGCTCGCAGAAGCTGAAGCTAATTTAAGCAAACATATTGATAATATTTTAAAAAATAATAACGCAGATGAAATTACATTTTATGCAAGTGATCTGTACCTAAAGGCCACCGATTCTGCGATTAGAGGGGACTCGCAAATCGCAGTTTTACTCTATAAAAATATTTTAAAACTTACTCCCGATATGCATGTTAAAAAGAAATATGCCATCGAGCTGATCAAAACGGGAGAACTCACGGAGTCTTTGGAAATATTGCAAGAAGTTTATCAAAAAGAAAAAGATGAAAATATCGGATTGGTCATTGGGGGCGTGCATACAGCGACTGGAAATAAAAAGGAGGCACGTCGGATATATAATAATATTTTAAAGAGTAATCCTAAAAATGCAGAAGCCTGTATTTTTCTGGCCAAGTCTCTGCTGGCAGATAACGAATATGATCGGGTGAACCAGACACTGGTTGCCTGCAAAAAACAGATAAAAAATGATCCTAGTTTTGCTTTTTATCAAGGAAAAATTGCCTTAAATCGTAATCGGAAAGAGGATGCTCAGAAATATTTTATTGAAGCCTTGAAAACGGATTCCAAATATCATCAGGCGGCTATTGCACTGGGACTGATGTTGGAAGAAAAGGAAAGGTATGAGGAAGCAAAAAAAGTTTACAAGACCTTCTTGGATCATACGCCTGATAATTTGGAAGTTCTAACGAGGATGGTGCAAATTCTATTTTTAAAGGAGAAATCAGATAAGATTATTCCTTTGATGGAACGAATCGCCAATCTTGATCCAACAGATCTTAATTCCAAAGTAAAACTCGGTGTCCTTTATACGGATATAAAAGAATACCAAAAGGCCAAAGGGATTTTTAAGGAAATTTTGGTTGCAGCTCCGGATTCCGATAAGGTTTTATATTATTTAGGGTCACTGTGCCAGGAGCTTGGTGAATATGAGGAAGCGATTGCCTATTTTAATAAAATTTCTCCTGAAAGTGAATTGTTTGGAAGTGGTAACATTGAAATTGCCAAAATGTTATATGTGTTAGCGGTACCTGAAAAAAATAATGAAATTAAAAACGTTGAGCTTGAGAAGTTTATTACATTTGTTAGAGAGAAATCCTCAAGTCATCCGAGTCTGAAAGTGGATTTGTATTTTAATTTAGCCACCTACTATGAGAGCCGTCTCGATTTTAGCAAGGCTATAGAACTCATTTCAGAAATTAAATCACTCAAAGAATATACTCTTGATCATGACTATTATCTGGCATCTTTGTTTGAAAAAAAGGGCGATTTAAAACGATCCCGGGAGATCGTATATAAAATAATTGAGACCGATCCGAACAATGCCCATGCTCTGAATTTTTTGGGCTACTCACTGATGGAAAAAGATGAAGATTTAAAATTAGCCTATGAATATATCAGCAAGGCCATAAAAATAAAACCTGAGGATGGTTATATTCGAGATTCGCTTGGGTGGTATTATTTCAAAACAGGTAATTTGAAAAAATCACTTGAGGAGTTAAAAAAGGCCAGAAAAAATGAAAGTAATGATTCTGTGATTAATCAACATTTGGCGATTGTATATCAAAAACTAAAATACTATGATATGGCAAAAAAATATTTTGTGGAGGCACTTAAAAATTGCAAAGACAACCAGGGATTAAAAAATCAGATAGTACAAGCGTTAGAGGATTTGGAAAGATTAAGACTTCCAGCCTCGAAATAATTTATTTATTCATAATTGTAAATATACTATCATGCTCGACGAGTACGATTCTTAACAATCAAGCCTTGAACATTACTGATATTGATTCGGCAGTCAAAGCGGCGTGCTTTACGGGCAGCGGTCGTGGACAAATAAGCTTATTATCAGAAAACTATTCTTTTGATTTTGAGACGACGATGGATACGTCAAATGAGCAATGGGCCTTGGGGGTTTCCCTACCTTTTTACGGCGAGGAAATCATGCGAATAGGTTTTAAGAATGCCTATGAAGGAAATAATCAAATTACCGGCAGTTTTGCAAATAGAATGTTCAGTAGTACCCAGAAAATCAGTCCTGAATACAAGGAGATTTTAAATAAATTTTTACATAAATTCGCTTTGTTTTTAAAATTCTCAACAGAGGTGGATGCCAACAAACATTCGTGTCAAAACGAAAAGCAAGAAGGTTATTGCAAACTCATATCCAACGATGTTTTTAACTACAAATATAGTTCAACCAGATTGGAGCTTATATTTCAAGAAAATAATAATCTATCTTTTCACTTGGTTTTTTCCCACGGAGATGCCGGAAAGTTTCGAAGAATCCGGGCATACTATGAAAATCATGTGGAGTCAGGACTTAAAAGAACACCTTTGCGTCTGGATTTGATATTAGATAATTGTATGTAATTTAAGGGATCATACAGACTTTAATATAAATAAGTATCATTTTGTTTTCTAATATTTAATTAAAATATTCCGATAAATATGAGAGGGGGGTTGCTGTGACAAACCACCTAGATATGCTCAAAGACGGGCAAAAAATTAAAATGGAAGGACACGAGCTTTTAAAATTTAAGTTTGCGCCGGGGAATGTATTTTGGATTAAAAAAAATAACAAACTGGTCAGAATTTTAAAAACTGGTGATTATATGGACCGTGATATTTTATATAAATATATGAATAAATGTGCGCCTCTAGTCTTAGAGCGACTAATTAATGTGAAATGGATTGAGGAAGCTTTTGAACATTTTATGGATTTGAAACATGCTAAAAATTTAAATGAACAAATTGAGGCAAGAGCAAAAATATTGAAAATTATTGGGCCGGTTTATTGGCATGGGATCAATGAAGGAAGTTTAATTGACCTGATTCACTTGGGGGAAAAAGTTTTTTTTAAGCTTCCTGAGAAAGAAATCAGACAGCTTTACCAGGGCGAAATGGATTTCTTTAAAATGAATGCCCTGGCGGGAATGGTGTCGGTGCTTTTTTCATTAACAGTGGGTTATATGGATTTTGCCTTTTTAGCAGATATTTACCATGTTGGTTTTTTTGTGGATTATAGCTTGATAGAGGAAAAAATCGATTGGACAATGAAAGAGGCAGTTTTATTGGAAGTCAAAATGCCGGGTGATGGGATTAAAAAGTTGTCTTTGCAAACTGGTAAAAATGATGTGGGTTGCTTTGTATCTCATCCAGAACAGTCTTATATCAGGGTAAAAGAAAAAATAAACAATCTTTTTAATTCAAAGGATTGTTTGCGCCTTTTGACTAAACATCATGAGGCATTAAATGGAGCGGGTTTCCCAAACGGGATTGGTGAAAATCAATTATCTGATCTGGAAACCATTATTATTTCATCATCGAGATGCTGTCAATTGGATCACGATCTGGTGTTGGGGGATGGTAAAGGTTTTTTTAAAGACATTAGAAAGTTTATATCAAATAGAATTAGTGTTGCTTTGAAAAGTTGTTTTGAATATCAAGGAGAAAACGACAGCGCAAAAGTGGCATAAGGATGGAAATGGGTAAGCCGGATTCAAAAGATATTAGGCAGGCAAATAAAAAGATTATTCTTAATCTGGCTGATGCTATCACGGATAATTTGAAAAAAGTGTTTGAAAGTTTTGATTGTAATTTAGTAACCGAAGTACCGCCAGAAGCCAAGGTTGATTTTATATTGGTAGGTGATAAAGCGGAAGGGTATAAGGTCATTGCAGATAAATACCAGACTATAAAACAACACATTCCCATGATCTCCCTCAAAGAAGTGATTAACAAGGATGAGTTTATCAAACTTAATGGCAGGGGTTGGATTAATGAGAAAATTCTTTTGACTGATCAATTCCTGGAGATCTTTGACCGTTTTTTTAATAAAAAATCATCCCTACATTTGGAGGATATTTACAGTAATCTCCAGTATAAGGCGGAAGTGATCAAGCTTACGGGACATATGAATGTTGGGCATTATATGGATATCATAAGTTCCGAGGCAATCATTAAGGGGCATAATGTTGTCAACATCAGAAAATATTTTTTAAATGCAATCACTTATTTAGGCTATTTGCATAGTGCGGATATTGGCAGATATCCGATTGATATAGATTATATGATCAAAAACGACCGGGTGGATTTGCAAATGTATTGTGGCGTTGAAAATTTTTATCTGGAGTATTTGCAAAGTGCCATGAGAGATCCAGACCGGCTTAATCCATTGAAAGGAGCTTTGGTCAGTTGTTTTTACAATACTGATTTTCTGGATGTCTATTTTTTGTCGAAATCGTCAAAATTGGTTTTAAGTGCCTCTTTTTTAAAAGATGAAAAGTTGGACAGGAAGGAAGGATATTTTACTTCGATGTTGTTAAATGAAATTGATTCGTTCAGCCAGTTCCAGTTAAAAGAAAAAGAAAGACTTATTAATATAAAAATCAAAAAAGATGAGATTATTGATTATGGCCTGTTGGAAAATGAAAAATTACCAGGAGAAGGAATTTCGATCTGTATTACCAAGAGACTGCGGGATGAACCGCCATTGTATGAAAAAGTGGTGAGTTATATAAACCAGGTGCGGGAGCAAGAGGAAAATGCCAAAAGTGAAGTGGAACTTAATTGTTTTGATATTCAGAATTATTTGCAGAATTATCCATCCCAGGCAGAAATTGATTTTTTAAATATGGATGATTATGAAGATATTTTAAGTGCGCTTATCAATAGCATTAGTTTTGTATTAAATGAAAAAAGGCAACCATCGATTAAGGGTACAGATCATATTAAGGACGAATTTACCAGAATTTCAGGAACCAAAGAGCAAAAAGAGGGTATGTATATAATCCGAGGTTCTAAGCAAGAAAACGAAAAAGGTGAAATGCGATTTGTCTCTTCCAAAGTGGATAAAGATGGTGAGGGGGAAGAATTTGATCAGGACAGTGTTTTGGCGCAAACAAATATAGCCGCCGAGGCTTCTGAGTTGTTTGAAAAGAGGATTGAACAAAATAAACAAAACTATGAAAAAAGAATTCAGGCCTTATTGCGTGAACTAGAAGAGGTTAAATTTCAAATAAGAAACACTGCTCAAGATAAAGCAGATATTGAAAAATTGAGTAAAGAAAATAATGATTACAAGAATTCCCTTGAAACATCCATGAAGCGAATTGAAATCTTGAGCGAGAAACTGGATAAAACCCAGAGTGCCAAACCCCCTGAAAATGTGCCGGATATTGAAGAAGCTTTGAAAAGACAATATAACAAATTAAAAAGAGAATTAGATGAACGTTTGGCTGAAATCAAGCGACTTGATCACCTTAATAGACAACTGGAAGCCGAGGTAAAAAAATTGACGGCCAAGCTCGAAAAAAGTAGTGAAATCTTGGATGAAACTAAAGATGAAGAGGTCAAAGTTCGGGCCATGGATGTTGAGCTTAAGAATTTAAAAGTTGAAAACAGTAATAAAGAAAAAACTATCCAGTTATTAACTCAAAGGGTGAAAGCCTTGACGGAGCAAATGTCCAGGATTCAAGAGGAATCAAAAACATCTCGACCGGTTGACAATGGAAAAGTGGCCAAAATTGAAAATCGTATGAAGCAAGTCGATATCGCCAATCAAAATTTAACCAAGGAACGGGACGCTCTTAAAAAGGAAATTGCCGACAAAAAGAAAGATGTTGTCGTTCTCCAAAAGGAAAACCAGTCACTTAGAAATCAAAACCAAGAACTTGAGCGAAAGTTAAAAGTGGAAAAAAGCAAACAGGCAGCATAATTTCTTTACACCTTATATAAAAATCTGTAAAACCTTACACTCAATGCCCGGGTGGTGAAATTGGCAGACACGCTAGACTTAGGATCTAGTGCCATTGGTGTGTAGGTTCGAGTCCTATCCCGGGCACCAATTTTATGTAGAATTCTTAAAGTTTCTTAAAAACAAAAGCCTTATTAAGTTTCTAATTTAATGAGGCTTTTGTTTTTTAAACACATCGAAAAAAAATCAAGTTATACTTGATTTTTTCCAGTTAAACTTGAATTTCTTACTGCATTTGATTTTCAAAAAATAAAAGATCATACTAACGCTCATCCTGATTGTTGGATTATCAGACCTACGCATCCTGCTTCGGCTCCTCTGGTGATGAATCTGATAATCATTAATATGCTTACTATGAAAGAAAATTATAAATAGCGTTTGTAAACTTTTTCTTACAACAAGACAGCAATCAAGTTTAACTTGATTTTCGCAAGGATAACTTGAAAGATGTAATGAACGATTTTAAATTGTTCATGAATTTTAAAATGTGTTGCATGGAATAAGAATTCTAGATATCCAGTAATCGGCTCTTTCCCAAAAAGAGGGGCAACACTTATCAAGCAGCTTCATTGGAAAGGAACTCCGTAACTTCTTTATCAAATTTTTTTATAAGATTAACATTTTTAGAACTTATAATAAGACAAAAATAATACCCAAGAAGAGAATCAATTTTAAATCGGTCAATTTGACAATGAAGAATCCGGCTAGTCACAGCAGGACCCACTCCAATAATTTCTGATAATTCTTTATTGGTATAATCATTTTCAAGTTTAAATTTAATTATCTGTTGACAAATATTAAATTTCATCTTTTGTGTAGGAGATGCATTGTTATTAATCAACTTAGTAGATTTAACTTTCCCCTTTTTTATTCTATCTAAAGCTTTAAAAATTCTTTTTTGATCAGGATAATTCATATCGGCTCCTTCTTAATTTGAAAAAAAGTAATAATTCCACTTTTTTTAGGATTACTTCTTTCAATACAAAAAACCATTTTATAATTTTGATTATCTTGAAAAAAATGTTTTTCAACTATAAAATAATCAAACAAATCATCAGAATCAGGAATTAATCCAACTCCATCCAATGATTCAAAAAAATTGCGACCTCATCCACTGAAAAATTTGAACGTTTCTTTTTTCCATATCCTTTGTTTCTAGTAAGGCCATAGTTAATATGTTTCAGATCAATTTCAAGCGTACTTATTATGTAAGCATTAATCCTAGTTTTGTTAATTCTTTTTATTTTAAGTTCAGCAGGTTTCATGCTCGTAACCTCACGACAAAAGTATTTTACAATTAGTTGACTATTAAGTCAATTTATTTGATTAAATTGTCAACAAAATTGCGATCTCTAATTGTCATTGGGTTTGCAAATTGGACGAAATCATTTCAACCGAACGCAACGTGTTTTCAAGGCATTAGACTAGCAGGGTCAATTATAATAACTAGTCAGTAACCCCTTAAGGAAATTCGACACGTTTGACTACTATAACTGACAATGATTTTATATATTTAATACTTGAACGTCTTTACAGCTAAGTTAAAAACTTTCTTTAATGATTATTTAATAGAAATAAAAGAATTATTAGAGTTATAATTTTTACGAGACTCAAAAATTACTGGAAATTAAATTTTGAATTATATGTCTAAATATTTATGTATTTTAGCTCTATTCATAAGAAATCTACTAACCCCATTTTTGTTTTCTATTCCTAAATACATCCATTCACCATTGCAGATGATAATAATTGGCCTAGCTTATTATTTTGAAAAGGATAAGACAGATGATTTCTTTATTAGCAGAAAGAATCTTAAGAGAAAAATTTTTATTGGGATCATATTAACTCCTCTTTTTTGTGGGACAGAATATATATTTGATTATTGGAGAGGTGAAGCATTCACAACTTTTTATTGGAAAAGCTTCTTCTTATTACCTGTTTTTGTTTTAACATCTGGATGGCGTGCTGGAATTTATGAAGAACTGCTATATCGATCTTTATTAATGGGGCTATTGTTACGAAAATTTAAAAATCCAATATTTCCAATTTTGATACAAGGAATTCTTTTTTATGTTGCTCATCCGAGATATTTACAGGCCGGCTCTTGGGGCGCTGGTTTAATGACTTTGGTAACTGGATTAACTTTTGGAATTATAACGTATAAGACAAAAAGTATTATTCCAACCATAATTATTCATTCAACAATAAACGTATATGGATTGATATCAATGCCATTTGCTGAAGCATTTATAAAAGCTATAAATGCGTGGGGATTAAAAATCTTATAGGATGCCCTATGATAAAACATTGTCAGTAAAATAAATATTAAGGAGAAACATGAGTTTACAAATTAAAAACGGTACAGAATGCATAGATTGGAATGAGCTTGATCAAGTTTTTCAAAGTGCACCGCTTGGCGGACGACCAGCCGAAAAATTTAAGAAAGCATGTGAATATTCCCCTGTAGTTGTATCAGTATGGAGCGATAATAGAATTGTAGGTTTTGGAAGAGCTTTTACTGATTTTATAGGATATGCGTCCATTTATGATGTTGTTGTCCACAAAGATTTCCAAGGTCGTGGGATTGGGAAAAAAATTATGAATTCAATTTTGGAACAACTCAAGTCTTGTAATTATGTTACCTTATTTGTGGCACCCGGGAAGTCTGAATTTTATTCTTCTTTTGGTTTTAAAAGTCTTAAATCGGGCATGATATTAGTTAATAATGATAACTTCAAAGAACATCTTATTACGAGGGGACATATTGAATAACATGAAGTGCCTGATAATAAATTTCATATATTCGATTTGACAGTGGACTAAAAACGAAAATTCCATTGGAGAAAATTTGGTTATCAATCTATTTGCATTAAAATTAATTGACGAAGATAAAAACACTGACATCAAGATAATCTACTCATCAAAAGAACCAGATATATATGAGTTTGAAATTGATGGTGAAGTCTTAGGTTTGGGTCCATATGGAGACCCTATTTGTAGAGCAATTTAAATTCTGGCATAAGTTTTTATTTTGCTTATTTCTTCCACTTAAATCTTTGTGACTCAATGAATATGGGACGACATCCGATATTTAAAAACATTGACCTTTTCTCTCGGTTACGATAGTTTTAGAATAAAAAATGTAGGTAAAATGAATTATAAAAAAGAAGTAGAAAGATTACTTCAAAGTTCTCCATTTCCTATTAATCTAAATATCACCCTAACTGGTAGAACCCCCTCTCTCGCTAGCTCCGAGTTTCTAACTAATAAAGAACAAGGTGACTGGGCGGAGCAAGTCGTACTTAAAGCAATAAACGATAATAATTTTGACTACGTTGCAGTTCAGTATGGGCGATCAGACACTCTGAGTGCTGGAGATGATGGTTTTAAAGAATTTTATGATGGGTACTTGATTGAACTCAATACCATTGGTAAGAAGCCAGACATTCTTATTTTTCGTAGAACATTTTTTGAATCAAAGAATTTCGATTTAATCTCCGATAATACAGTTTCAAAAGCTGTTGCTGCTTTAGAAGTTCGTTCAAGTAGCTTCCTTGCCAATAAATATGATTCATATATGAAAAATCGGGCGCAAGAAGCAATTACAAATTGTATTCGTTTGCGAGATGAAATAGTTAATAGTCCACTAGGTGAATTACTTAAATCAAAGAGTGAGAGCATCTTTGAGCTCCTGCATACTGCCAAGGAGAATTCATTCTGTGATTTAGATTTTAGGCTTACAACATGGTCTTCAAGCCAGGACTTAAAGTCTCTATCTCAGAAATTAAAAGAACTAAAAGAAAATATTAAAGTATTACACAAGAGGGACTACTTAAGTATAACTCCGAAGCTTGAAGACCTTGCTCTTGTTAATCGCTGGATTCAAAAATATGGAGTCAAGCATTATTACCTACAGGTGTTTTTTGATATGGCCTATGTAATACCATTCAAATCAATTCTTGAGATTACTTCAAATCCTGAGAACGAAGGAAAATTTTTTTCAGTAGAGTCTGATGTCAAAAACCAAGGAAAATCAACAATCAAAGTCAATGTACATTTTGGGAAAAAAATTTTAAGGCGAATTGATATGCCGACCCGTAATTCCACTATGAAGGAATTAAGCAGAGGTCGTTTGTTATTTTACGTAACATTCACTGGTGGCAAAGGTTATCTTGACAAAAACATCTTTATTAATGAGGTTGTAGGTGGAAAATAGTCTTTTTTCAGCTTATTCAAATGTAACTTCCCTGGAACATCGCAAGAAATTTGGGCAATTTTTTACTCCAAAAGCAATTGCTAAATTCATGATTGATTGGCTTTTAATTGATAGATCCGATAGCTGCCTTGATCCAGCTTTTGGACTTGGTGTTTTTGCCGAAGAGCTCGATGCAAGCAACTATAATTTTGCATCTTTCAAGACATACGAATTAGATAGCCATATTTTTGATTTTTCAAAAAACTATTTCGGAGAGAAAATCACAATTCATAATAAAGACTATTTGCTCAATTGGGACAACCCTAAATTCGACTCAATAATATGCAATCCCCCTTACATGAAGTTTCAGAATTTTCAGTCAAAAGAAGAAGTCATTGAAGTTTTCGAAGAAAACCTAGGGATAAGACTTTCTGGCTATACGAACACAGCATCTGCATTTTTACTGAAGTCTATCGAGGAGCTTAAAGACGGCGGCAAGCTAGCCTATATTATGCCATTTGAGTTCATGAATGCTGGCTATGGGCAAATTGTTAAAGAATTTTTACTCGAGCAGGGAACAATAAATGCGCTTATAAAGATTGACTGTGAAAAAGATACTTTCTCCGAAGTAGTTACGTCTGTTGGAATTATTTTTTTTACAAAGCAAAATAAGTCAACCCACGATATTCCATTCTATGTGATAACCAGTCTTTCTCAACTGACAAAACTAGATGACCTAACTCCTATTAGAAGTGTGTCAAGAAATGATATTAAGCCAAAAGACAAGTGGGCTAAACATTTTGAGCTTAATCAAATTACTATAAATTCAAAATGGCTATGTCAATTAAACTACTATGGAAGCTTTAGTAGAGGAATTGCTACCGGAGCAAATGAGTATTTTTCAGCGAACCAAACTAAAGCCAAAAAATTTAAGTTGCCAGAAGGCGCCCTTATCCCATGTATTACTAAGAGTAATCAACTAAAGACTAGTATTTTCAGCAGCGAAAAATTAGAAAAACTAATATTATCCGATGCTACGATCTATTTAGTAAATCTTGAAGAGAACTCAGATTGTCCTGCAATAAAATCCTATATCAAGTTAGGAGAGGAACGAGAGGTTCATAAACGCTACTTAACAAAAATGCGCTCTCCTTGGTACAAACTTGAAAAACGAAAGCCTGCTGAGCTTTTATTTGGGGTATTTTCAAGGGATGGCTACAAAGTTGTAAGAAATTTCACAAATTCGATTAACTTAACTTGTTACCACGGCTTCAATACTAACATGTTTGGAGCAAAGTATTTAGATTTGTTGTTTTTTTATTTCCTATCAGGTGCTGGCAAAAAAATCCTGACCATTAATATGAGGAAATATGGTGATGGACTAGATAAATTTGAACCAAACGATTTAAATAACTCGTTTGTTCCTTCGTCGGGATGGTTTGACTCACTAAAAGAAGTTGATATTGCTTATGAATACAGCCAGATTCGTAAAAATGGTAAAATTTCGGAAAAGCTAAATTGTGTATTCGATAGCTTGCTTCACTAAACCCCCCTCTTATGTTGTTTTTTTAGATATTGAAAAGTTCATGTTATATTAGATTGGCATTACAGCACACTTTTGGAGTGTGTTAAATCTGATCAATATAAATTATTTCTAAGAAAGCGAGTCGTTTCAGAATAGTGTCCCATCGGCAACCATGTGTGATTTGATCAAATTATCTTGATATTAAAAAAAGAAAATCTTTCCCTAAACTCAAGTTACAGAAATAAGCACCGCCTCCTTTCATTATGTAATTAAACGGACAGTAAATATCGAAAGATGGGTAAGCCGCTTATTTAATGTACAAAGCAATGTTGAAATTGTTGTCCTATTCTGCGAGGGGACACCATCGTTATGTAGAATTCTTAAAAATCATGGCCCTTGAATCGGAATTTTCTTTGGAAAAGAGCGATTGGCGATATCTCTAAGACAAAGAGAAATTGGAAGAGTATCGGCTTTTTTTGCTGACTTTACGCTATCACCTTCAAGTGCTGATTTTTCATCTAAGTTAGTCGCTTTTAATTGAAGTACAGTCATCATTTGAGAAGCATATGCTCCGATTGTTGTCTGTTTTCCCTGGATAATAATTGGAAAATTTCGCAGGGGCACTAATTCATCTTGGAGAATCTTAATTGCATCTAAATCATCACTTCCTTCAACGACTTTTGTTAGAAATATTAAAAAAATTTCCTGATCAGGTGTCCCTGCAAGTTTTTTTAATATATTCATCGTTTCGCCTGCTAAAATGTGAACATTTAAATTAGTAGGACTGATTAAATAAAAAGATTTGGGATCATTTTGAAATGCAATTTTTTGAGCTAGTCTTATTTTGTTTTTTAAATCTTCTTTTTTAGTTTTAATTCTTGATTTGTTAGCTGCTAAGTTTTTAAATTCCTCACCATTAGCAATTGTATCTTCACTTGGATAAATTGCTGGAGTTAAAAGTGCAGAGTTACGGGCACTAGTAATTTCAAACAGTCGTTTATGATTTTTTTCTAAAACAGCTAGTTCCCAGTCTGCTCTAATTGAAGTTTTGGCGTCAGAAATTTCCTTTATTCTCTTCAATGTTTCAACCAGCTTTGCCTCTGCTTCCCCTCGTTGCTCCTTTATAAACGCTTGGACTTTTTGATATATTTTATCAAACTCAAATTCTGTAGAGGATTCTAATGATATTAGAAGCTCATCTAAACTGAAACTCAATAATTCTGGTTTTGTGGTCCAGCCACTCGGCATGGTTATATCAGAATATTGAAACTCATTTATAAGTTTTAAAATTTTCTGATACGGTGTACATTGTGTGCAGAAGTTTTTAGCTTTATTGCCCATCCTCTCAAGGTGTTTTTTGGCTCTTTCAATTTGTGCCTCCATTTGCTTTGCATAACCAAATTCTTCTCTTCCAGCTGCGGTAATACTATTAAAGGTTACAAGGGGGTTTAATTTCATATCGGGGTTTAATGTCATATCAACGAAAGCGGTTTCCCAGCTTTTTGCGTGACACATATCACACGTTAGATTTACGGAAATTTTTTTCCCCGTTTCTTCGGCAAACTTATTTATTGAAACAATAAGTTTCTTGATGATGTCGGTGTGTGGAATTTTTTTATGATCCGGTATGCCGACAGAACCAATCCATCCATGAGACTTGAGGTCAATATAAATTTCAGGAGAATGGGCCTCTTTAATAATTCCAAGTTGTTTATTTAATTGATGTTGAAAATAATCCAGTCCATTGTCAGGTTTGATGGTGTCTTCGATTTTAATCCCCATCTCATTGTACCTACTAACGGCAGTTTCAGCATCTATGCGAAAATAGTTAGCATCGTGCATTTGCCAAACAATACCAACAGTCTCGCTAGCAAAAAGATCAAAAGTCGAAATAAAAAAAATGATTGAAAAATATAAGAAACATCTTTTTAAAGCGCATAGAATCATAAGTAATCTTTCGGATTTACTTGGAATTTAATTTACAGTAAGTTCACAATATTCACGAGGTATTCGGTGAAATAATTTTAAATTTTATTAATAGTGTACAGTTTTTGTCGCCTAATCTGATTAATCTCTATCAGAAATATTCCTGTTGATAGCAGGATCGCAGCTAAACTATATCGATTACTGCTTTCATTACTTTTCTCCTTTTTTCGCCTCTTGAAGCTTTTTAAGATCAATTGGAGGTCTTTACCAACGGACAGAATACCCCTTTGTTGTAACCATCGGTTCAATCACTTTAGCGGAAGGGGCACCAAACGGCAGGTGGTATATGATATGATTGGGTTGTTGATCGCATTTTTTTAATTGGTGTACAATTTGTAGATGCGTTTGATGCTAATTATGTGTACTTTATTCTTAATTATTTCGTGCGGTGAGAGGCCAGCATTTCATCTGGCTGACTTGAAACAATCTTTAACCCCTTCGTCAGAAATAATTCTTTTCAAAGACGCATTGGATATCGAAAGTTCTGAGTCTTCTCACAATGTCGTGCCACCTCATGGGAAAGTTGAGAAAGATCGAACGATGTGGTTTTTAGATGAAAGTTGTATTGAGGTAGGCAGATATAAGTTCTGTAGTGACAATGATCGAATGAACTCTAGGTTGAAAATGTCTGTGATCTCGGGAAACTCACGAATTCAGGCTAGACCTCTTGGGGGTTCATTCTATGATATTTGGTATAGATTTATGGGCGCTTCTCCAGCAAGTGTCCATGAGATTGTAAAGTTCGGGAATGAATCATTCGGGTTACTCCATACCCACGGTTTTTCGGTCTTTTACAATGGAAAATTCTGCGAACCAATCGAAGTTAATCCTAATGGTAAAATGTGGTTTGGCATGGATAATCGTGGCGCGCTTTTGATTTTCACATCTTCCCCACTGACCGATGTTGATAGGCCAGTCGATGGTTGGCGTGAATATGAAATTGCAAGGCTGTGCCAATAACACTTAGTTGCATCGTTTTCCAAAGAGAGAAAGACACGCGGAGCTGTTCATATTGAATGTTAATTTGTTTCACTACATTCGGGAAATTAGAATATTCATCATAAAGAATCTTTTTTCGATGGCGTATTTGAAGGTATTTAAAAACCTTTTTAGCGATATCTTCACCTGTAAGAAAGCTTGATATCTTTCACAAAAATTCCTTGATTGATTCAATCATATAAAGTGGTAAATTTTGAATCTCGATATCTGTCGTAAGCACGTCTTTTTTAAGATGGTTGGTTATAAAAGTTGATTTATATTTATTGATAAAGTTATTGTTAAAAACAATCGCTTGATTCCATTTTTTTTCGAGGGCAAAAACCATAAGTGATTTTAATTTACCACCTTTTTCGGCTTTTACTTCAATTGGAACAATCTTTTGATTTATTTGTATGGCAAAATCAATTTCGGCCTTGCTCGATCCTTTATCTCTAAGCCAATAACGTAGCTCTGGGGTCTGACGATTACCATAAAACTGTTGTAGATGTTGAGCTATGAATTGTTCGGCAATTACTCCTTTGCTTAGTAGTAATTCATCAAAATGTTCATCAATGAAATGATATTCAAATTTTTGAAGAGCGTTCATCAGTCCGATGTCTAAAAAATATAGCTTGTAAATTGAATTTGATAATGAGGCATCAATAGGTAGTCCTGAACACTCTGAATGTATTGCCGGAATGATAACCATGGCATCAATAAGAAGTTCAATTCCTCTTTTAATTTCTCTAGCACCACTTTCTGAATCAAAATTTTGATATTTTACCTTTTTACCGATTTGATAGGCGGCTTGTTTAAAAATCCTTTCGATGCGTTTGTAATCAATTCTTTTAGCGTATTTCGGAAAATCAGCCGCGTAAGTTTCAATAATGTCAGTTTGGACTTCTCTGACTTCTTTAAAAGATTTGCCTTCAATGAAAGTTAAAACGACTTTGGGCATTCCACCGATATAGAAATATTTTTTTAACAATTTGGTTAGATCATTATGCATGAATTCTTTTACTTTATTTTCCAAAATGGCCTGACTAAATTTTTCTTCGCCTATTGCAAGTAAGAATTCACAAAATGTCATTGGTGTCATATATAAAAAACGCACTCTTCCAACTGGAAAGCTAATTTCTTCTTTTTTAATCACTAACTCAAGGAGTGATCCGGCAGCAATAACCGCCAAGTCTTTATGATCCTCATAAAAAAAACGAAGCGTTTCTATTAAGGCAGGAACTTCTTGAATCTCATCAAAAAAAAGCAGGCTATTTTTAGTGGGGCGTCTTTTAAATTTTGATTCAATTTCATCAAGTAGGTCGTCAATGCTGATTTTGAATTTGGTTAACGAATAATATCGTTCTTTCTCTAAATTAATCTCAAAAAAGTCGATATTGTTATCCTTGGCCACTGTTCTAATGGTGGTAGTTTTTCCAACCTGTCTCGGGCCACGGAGAATCAGAGGAAGTCTATCCGTAGATTGATACCAAGATAAAAGGTCATTTTCGATAAATCTTTTCATATATGTGCCTTTATTAAGGCATTATAACATTCATTGATGTCAAAAACAACATGTTATTATTAACGTTTTAACGTAATAACAATATGTTGTGATTGTTTGTATGAAGAATTATTTAGTTCAATTTTATAATTTTTAGGCTGAAATTTTTGGAGCATATTGGAGGAAGTTAAAACAACGTCTTATTGCAGAAGGAAGTCAGGTCGTGACAAATTGTCACGACCTGAAATTAGAGGCCGCAGATGGGAAAATGTACAAAACAGATCATGCCAACTCTCAGGGTTGGATAGATAAACGATTATGTGGACTTGCGATCAGACAGAATTTAACTGATGAACTGAAATATCAAAAAAAGAAAAACCAGAAAATTTTGAAAAGAGTAAAAAAGTTGCTAAGCGTGGTGGTCGCGTTACAGGGAAGGCCTGTTAAGGATACTGAAAAAGAACTGGGTCGAAGTGTTATTAGCCGCCAAAATTATCTGCAAATTGAAGACAAGAGAAAAAAGAAGAAATAAAAATTTTTACAAGAGATATAAGTAAGATGCCTTCTGTGTATAATCTTGGCCTAGGCTAAGAAATATAAGAAAATACCAACTCTTTTGTATGTGCCATCAATATTACTTACTCCGCTCATTGCGGGGATGTATTTAATTCCAGCATTTTTAACGGAATTTTTAATAAATCCTCATAATTAATCACCAAAGTTTAATTGCATTAAATGAACGTGATTTAACTTTCTGTTTGGTTTTTATTCATGCGGCCTGTGATAGGTTCCACCATTATGTGCTTAGGGGGTAAATAAGTCAAAATGACTAACAACTTCAAACAATTTAAAACTGAGGAGAATTTATGAAAACATTCAAAGATTTATGCTCAACTACTATTTTCACGGCAGTTCTCGCCGCCACTTTGTCGCTACCAATGGCCAGCGCTAACATGGGAGGCGACATGACCTATGAGTCTTTTTTAGAAAGCTGTAAAAACCCTGCAGCTTATGGTGCTCAACGTCCACCTCAAAATATACGTCTATCATGCAAAAACGTTCAATCTACCTGGACCCCAATAGAGGCAGGTGAAACGGCACTCGGTGAAACCAGGAACCTATCAACCGAACTTTTTTCTGACAAGTATCACGTTGTATTACAAAGTTTTGATGTTGCTACTCCAGAATTTAATATTGCTTGCCCACGTTATCGTGAAGTAATAGAAACTTCGCAAATTGATAAATCTTTAACTTGCGAACAAGTTTTGGCCGAAACAAGAGGTTTAAAAGAAATTTGTCTTGACGCTATAAATGAAGCTATTTCAACAAATCGAGATTTAGTTGATGTAGTTGCAACCGGTAGAACCTTCAGTGGTTGTTCCGGCATAATTCAAAATTAAATTTTCATGTATTCAGAAAGTGGTGGGTAATATTCCCACCACTTTCTTTTTAATAACATTAATCTAGAGGCAAAAATGCAAAATTTGATGATAATCGCAATTTTATTTATTGCGTTTGCTTGTAAATCTAATAATGATCAAACAGTTGTTGAAAAAATTATCTATAAGGACAACGACAAAATCCACGAAAAGTATCAGCAAGTAACAAAGGAATTCGGGCCATTATCGGTTCAAGAAGGTGAATTTTCTTCAAAATCAAAAATTATCCCTTGGTCTTCATGGTGGTTTCCTTCTAAAGATAAATTTTTATTTGAAAATAGTGATTCAACAAAATTGGCACCCTTGCAAAAATACGATTTATATGTTGAAAGAACTTATGGGGAAGATCCCGGTGCTGCGTTTTATGAAGAAACGGAGATTTATGATCCCAGCGAAGTTAATTGGGCTGGTCTATGCCACGCATGGGCGGTTGCATCCGTACTGCACCCTGAACCCAAACATAACATAAGAAAAAAAAACATTACCTTCAGTATAGCGGATCAAAAGGCTTTGCTACTTAAAAGTTACGAAGAGGTCAGTGATTTGAAATACTACGGAGATAGATACGATGGTGGATTTGACGATGAATATGATGATGTTTTTCCGGAACAATTTCATCGTTTTGCACAGGTTTTTTTATTCGATCAAAAGCTTCCGTTTCTTATGGATTATGATCCCAGCTATCCTGTTTGGACAGTCCCTGTCTTTGAGATAAAATTTAAAATAAACAAAGTAGATCAAAACACAGCTCATGTAAAAACATGGGTTACCACGGCAAGTTCCTTTGTTGAAGATCCGAATTTTCTTGGAACAAAAAAGTCTGTGAAATATTATGAATATGAATTGTTTGGCACTTGGATAGGTCCAAATCTTTTAGTAGTAAATTCTAAATGGGTAAATGATGCTGTTTATGATCATCCAGATTTTTTGATTGCTTATCCAGATAAAGTCAAAAGAGCCTCGCGGAACAAGAAACTAGAAATAACTATGATTGACGAGTTAAATCAATAATTAAATTGGTTTAAAATACTTATATCAAAAATTTGATATGGCAGAAAATATCACTTAAATACTTAAAGTCGGTAATTATAAAATAAAAAAATGAGGACATACATTAGGTGGAGGACTTGACGCAACATTCATTCTTTCGTGTACCAGAAATTAAAAATGCTGAAGAACTCCAAAGGAGTAAGCACTTTTTTGAGTGCCTATTTTTTCATCTTTTAGATAGATCCCAAAATTTCTAGTGATGTTTAAATGGGTTTTGAGAGCGATGGATGAGTAGTAACGGTCAAGCTGCTTGATCATTTTGAGGCGGCATAATTCCAGAGAAAATGCCAATAAGTCGTTGTTAAAAATCAATAATAATTCAGGCCCTAGTCCAAACCGGTAATTTTTTTGATAATGGAAAATAACAGCTTGTTCAGATCGAATAAAGAAAGCAGTGACCAGGTTTTTCCATATGAAGCTGGCACCAAGGGAGAGATCAAAATAGGGTGAATAATCCTGTCTGTCTATAAAACGCTGATCTTTTATGCCGGTTTTAAACCGCCAACTCATCGGCCAGGAAAGAGCATTTACTGGTTTTAAGGCGTCAACCCCCACCAGACTAAATTCATCCAATCTAAGATTTGTCTTTTCCAGGTATCGTAGATTGATTCTGCCCATTTCAGTTTTGGAGAAAGGAATCCAGCCTGTTTGTCGATCCAGATATTCGTGCAGAGAAAATTTATATTCAAGTTCTCCACCATGAGACTTATTTTCTGATAAGTAGCCCAGTTTGAATCGTCTGGTCTTATGACCCTGGTGAGGGGCATTATTGAGCTCCTCTTGATGACTGATTTCAAGAGGCTTTTCATCAATTTTACTTCTGATAAGATTAATTTTATTTTTTTGCTTCATAGCGAGCGCATAGGCATCATCTTTTTCCCCAAGTAGAATTTTTGCATTTTTAAAATCATAATAATCGGCCACCATTTCGATAATGTTAGCTTTTACTTGAGAGTTTGTGATCTCGTTTAACAACGCCAAATTTTCATCTCTTGTTATGTTTAAAAAGATTTTTTTTTCCTCTTGGCTTAACAGTTTAAATCTTTTTTCAACTTTTACGCTGATGGAAGGCCGGTAGGTTACATTTTTAACGACATTATGGTTTTTATAAAGAGCATAGATAGTTTCGATGGGGGGAACAAACATACCAAGCGAGTTCATTAATTGCCAGTCGGGTCTGATGGCATTTATAAAGCCTAAAATATGATAAGAGCAATTTTCTCCCAGGTAATAATAATCAAAAGTTGCTTTTTCCATTTCCAATAAATGGGCCACAAATAATTCCAGGTCCCTGGTATTAAAAGAAATTTCATAGTTCCATAAATCCCTGCTTTCCATATCGTTATATTCACGAATCTTATAATAATAGGGCATGAGCTTGAACCTTCCATCGAATCCGCCCAAAATCCCCATGATTCCATAGATTATGGGATTGGAGGTAGTTACGGTTGCACTAAAATCAACTCCGTAATCAAGTAATTCATTGTTTTCATGGTTTGAGTCTAGGCTTCTTAGTTTAAAAAAAGTATGACCAAAAGCCGAAGCTGGTTTTTGTATGAAATAGCTGGAAAAGACCAGAGAAACAGCAGCTAGGTTAATTTTTTGTTTTAACTGATTATACTTTTCACAAGGCTGAAAATTCGGACTTGGTGATAGGCCCATCTCATAGAGGATAAGGGCCCTGGCCGGAAACTCACACAGGCGATTAATATTTTGTTTAAATTGCTTAATGGTTTCTTCCAATTCCAGTTGAGGATTTTTTTTTCCGTTTGGGTGTAAAAAAAATTCTGTCGAATCAACTTCGCTTTGGTAACCCCAAAAATGTTTATGGTATCGAAGTAGATTTAACCAGCGAATATCTTCATGACTATTTCCCAGTGACAGGAAAGAAAAGCATAAAAAAAAAGAGTGAGAAAAATTTTCATAGATTATTATAGGTGCCCGCAGGCACCTATACAAGAACTAAAGTTTTACCAGTTCGCTAATAGTATTGTGAATATCTAAGGAAGTGTTACCTTCGCTAAAAATTCTTCCATAATTTGCCTTTAGAGTGTTTTTATCGGCCAAGGTTGCATTAATTAACGTCAGGTAAGCATTTAAAGTCTGACCTTCGCCTTTTGAAATATCATTAGATAAAGCGACCAGGTTGTTATCGATAAAAGATATGGCCGTTACTTTTGCAGTTTGGGCATCTTCGCAACCAAGGGTTCCAGTTGACATGGCAAATGTTTGGTTTCCTGAAGATCCGTTAAAAGTGGCAGCTAAAATTTGAAATACGATACCCTTTTTGTCTTTAAAAAGGACAGCACCTAATCCACAACCGGCCGGCCCATGGGCTGCAAATACAGAACTGGTTACTAACATACTAAGAACAACGAGCACTAATTTGTTCATAAATTCCTCCATTTGAATTTAACAATTGAATAAAATTGCATTGTTTGATTTTAAGTCTAAACGAATTTTTGTCAACGGAGACAATTTGGGGATGTTTTAAGATTTGGTTAAGTTTAATGTTGATTATCCGGAGTATTTACGACAAGTATTAAAAAAATGAAAATGATTAAAAATCACTTCTATTTTAGTGTTAGCTATCTTAGCATATTGTAACAATTAAACGTATGTTTAAAACAAGGAGATTTTATGATCAAGCTAATTGCCTTTTTTTTGTTTTTCTCAAGTTTTTATGTAATTGCTGATGATTCATCTGATGGTTGCGGTTTGGGCTGGCAGGTGACAAAAAACAAAACTTTTTCTGCGACTACAACGCGAATGACTACTAATGCTTTTGTTCCACCGACATTTGGTATGACTAGTGGAACTATTGGATGTGAACAACATGGATTAGCAAAAAAAGAAGCAGAACAGCTTTATTATGCTAACGCCAATATTCAAAATTTAAGCGTTGAGCTTGCTCTTGGGCAGGGCGAATATGTTGATGGATTGGCCCAGGTCTTAGGATGTGATGTATCTGCTTTTTCTGCTAGCATGCAAGCAAATTATCCACATATCTCTACGGTTAATGGCCAATCTCTTTTAGATAGCGTAAAACACGTTGTTAAACAAAATTTAAACTGTAATTTGATATAGAATGTCGGGGCCTAAGTTAAATTAGGCCCTCAATTTATCATGCAATCAAAGTATATTATCACGATATTTCTCCTATTAAATTCTTTGCCTATCTGGGGATATAACGTTGAGGAAATTTCATTTAAACGCCTTGAACAGGTAGCATATTCACCGGCATGGCTTAAGCTTTTACACTACAGAAAAACATTATTGGGTAATTACAAATCTGATGCTGATGGTGATTTCTTTTTTTGGTCATCAAGTGGCAAAATAGATCCTTTGCAGGAATTGAAAGAGAATCTTGCTCAAATTGATCAACATAGAATTGTTGAACAAAAAAAATTACCATACCAGTGCCTATTCCCGGCTCGTTATCAATTTTTAAAAAAGGAATTTCAACTTGATTTAAAATCAGAAATTTGTCAGGAGTTGGAGTGGTGGCTTGATCGGCTTGCTCCCCAGCACATTAGTATGATTTATTCTAGTGCTTATCCCAATAATCCAGCTTCGATTTTTGGGCATACCTTTCTTAAATTTAATAGGAATAATGATGGGCGACAGTTTCAAGATTTTACAGTTGATTTTTCTGCGGTAACTAATGTGTCAAGTGGTGTAATTTTTGCTGTTAAAGGTTTGCTCGGTGGTTATTATGGACAATTTTCCACCAAACCATATTATGTGAAGGTAAATGAATATGTGTATGGTGAAAGTAGGGATTTATGGGAATATGAATTGAATTATTCACCAGAAGAGACAAAATTCATAGCTTTTCACTTATGGGAGTTAATTAAGAATACCGTTTTTGAATATTATTTTTTTGATGAAAATTGCTCATATCAATTATTAACCCTACTGGAAGTGGCCAGGCCTTCGGTCACTTTGAGTAAATTGCAATTTTTTTATACGCTTCCTCCGGAGACGATCAAGCGGTTATCCAGTAATAAAATTATATTTAAATCGTCGGTCAGGCCATCGCTGAGAAAACAATTTATTTGGAAAAAAAATAAACTTAATTCTGATCAATATAAAAAATACTCTTTGCTTGTCGGTAATCAACTTGATGTACAGGAAATTAATGATCCGAAAGTCTTGGAAGTGTTCATTGCTTTCACCCAGTATAAACAAGCGGAAAGCGAGGGTATAAAGGAAGATCAACATTTGAAAGAAATGCTCGTACATAGAGCTAAATTAGGCGGGAAAATTGATTTTGAAATTGAATCGTTGGAGAGTGAAACCAGAAATGAAGACCCTTTGAATTCTCATGGACCAAGCAGGGTGAGTATTTCTGTAGGACATCATACTCAAAACAAGGATTTTGTTTCGTCTGAATTTCGTCTAGGACTACATAGTTTTAATGATCAGCAGACGAGCTATCCTTCACACGCGCATATGGAGTATGGGAAACTTTCTGTCCGTCAGCTTATTCAAAAAAAGAAATTTTATTTTGATGAGTATACATTGGTAGATATAATGTCACTTTATCCTATTTTGCCATACGATTTTGATAAAAGTTGGGGAATTTCAGTCAAAGGTGAACGTCCTAATGATCTTGCTTCAACTTCTAGTATTTCCCACTCATTTCAAACCAATGTGGGAATGAGTTATAGCTTCAGTCCAAAAGTGATAACCTTGTTTTTGTTACCTGGGTTCAAAGGGGAAATTGGTAATTCAATTAATAAAACATTCAGGTATGGCCCAACTATTAAAGCTGGATGTCTTTTCAACTTGTCCAGGACAACAGGACTAAGTATTGAATTAAATAATTTACTTGATTTGAATCACAATTATCACCATCACTACATTCATAGTTTTAAGAATACTATTTTTTGGGGTATAAATTCAAAATCCCAGATTCGTCTTATTTATGATATTTACTCGCAAAGTCAATTGGAAAACAGATTTTATAGTGAGGGAAAACTAGCTTTTGATTTATATTTTTAATTAGGTTGGTAGTTAGCGAATATCAAGTTATTGGTTGGTGCTAGTTGTATTTTCTAATTCAAAATAAGTTTCTTTTAAAGACCAGCCGATTTTTTTTACGATGACTGGATCTTCCAGTTTAAATGGAATTTGGTATTGTTTTTCAAATTCTTTTTTCATGTCATCAAGAAATAATGCTTCTTGGTTGACAGTAGGATAGACCAAATGAAACCAGCATGCACCTCCGAAAAAAATTGCGGAGATATAACATAGATTTGCATTTTTATTTTCATACGACTTTCGATAGGTGATATTTTTAATCTTATCTTCAGATTTAAGTTTGCCGTTTAGCTCAAGTGTTACATGTGAGCAAGAGAATAGAAAAACTGATAAGAGAAAAACGGATAATATTTTTTTTCCCATATAGATGCCTTAGTTGATAGCAAATTGTAATTATAAAATTATAACAGGAATATCCATTAATGCCAATTTTAAACCAGATCATTTATAGCATTTTTTATCTTATACTCTGTTGATTGTTTTTTTATAGAACAATCAAAGTAGGTGAAGTTCCGTATTGGTTAACGAATGAAATCCGCTACAAAAGCGTTGATCGGACGATTCCGAATATCATCCGGTGTTCCGGTTTGGACGATTTCTCCCTTATCCATAACTGCAATTTGATCACTAATGGCAAAAGCTTCCGCTTGATCATGTGTTACATAGACACAGGTGATTCCTACCTGGGTTTGAATATGTCTGATATCAGCTCGCATTTTCTCTCTAAGCTTGGCATCTAGATTAGAAAGAGGTTCATCCAAAAGCAGAACCTTGGGTTTCATTACCAGGCCGCGAGCGAGTGCTACCCGTTGTTGTTGTCCACCACTTAAGGTATTGGGAAAACGTTTGTCCATTCCTGGTAATTCCACAATCTCTAAAATTTCAGTGACTCGTTCTTTAATTTCATTTTTGGGCATTTTTCTAATTTTGAGTGGATAAGCGATATTGTCGAAAATATTCATGTGTGGCCAGACGGCATAACTTTGGAAAACCATACCCGCACATCGGTACTCCGGGGCCACAAATTTTTTATTGATTGGATCAGAAACAATTTCCTCGCCAATTTGAATGGTGCCTTGGTCGTTGCGTTCTAGACCTGCAATCATTCTAAGGCAAGTCGTTTTGCCACATCCAGAAGGGCCAAGCAAGGAAAAAAGTTTTCCATTTGAAATTTCAAATGAAACGTTATTGACCACACGGTTGGTTCCGTAATATTTTTCGACTTTGGTAAAAGTGATTGCGCTCATAAGCCGTACTTTCCTTTGGAAATAAGTTTGACGGTATAGTTGATAATAGCAATAACTAAAACAATAAACAAGGCCAAGACAGCTGCACCGCCGCCGCTTATATCCGAATATTCTTGGAGTTGAAAAAGAAGTGTGCCGAGAGTTTCAAGTCCTGGTCCGGTAAGAAGTATCGTCATGGTCAGTTCACTAAACGTCGGCATAAAAACCAGAAAAAAAGAAGCAACCAATGATGGGGTTAAGATGGGAATCCAGATGGTTTTAATACTGGTCCACCAATCAGCTCCAGAGATGCGGGCAGCTTCATGCAAGCAATCATGAATCTGTTGCAGGCCATCGCCAGTTGTTCTCACTGCAAAGTTTAGATACTTGGCAATGTAGGCCAGCCCGATCAGGGTTAAGGTATTATATAGGGAAATAGGAATACCCATGATGTTGCTACTGAAGGTAATGATTAAGGCCAGTGCTATCACCGTACCCGGTGTTGCGTAGGGAAATGCAACAATAATTGAGATGAGGGATCTTCCCTTGATTTTGGTTTTTTGTTCCAAATATGAGAGGAATAATCCAAGAATTGTGGCAACGCTGGCAGCAACAAATCCTAGTTTCAAGGAATTCAAAAGGGCGCGGGGGGTTTCCTCCACTTCTGAAAAGATTCTGATAAAATTATCAATAGTAAAATTGCTGAGGGAAATGTCACCTTGAAGTTTACTAAAAGCGCTGATAGCGATCGCCAGAAGAGGAAGAAAGAGTAAAAAAAAGAGCATCATGCAGATGATAATAAATAATGGCCACTTGTAATTTCCCAGAGAAATGAGACTAGGCCTGGCGGTTTTTCCGCTGATAACTTGAAATTTTTTTTTAAGCAGTACTGCATTTATAACCAGTACAATTATCGCAATTCCAAGCAGGAGCAGACTTAAGGTGGCTCCTGAATAGATGCCATTCATGGTTCCCATTTTCTGAAGAGTGAAAATTTTAGTGGTTATCATGTAGATGCGGGCAGGATTTCCAATCAACGCAGGAATGCCAAAACTAGCTGCCGATGCCAGGATCACCAGAAGGATACCACTTAAAAATGAAGGAAATACCAAAGGTAGTGAGATATGGAAAAAAACTTTTAAAGGGCCTGCTCCGGATAAGCGTGCAGCTTCTTCCAAAGAGGAGTCCATGCGATCTAGTGCTGATAATAATGAAAGTAAGATATAGGTATAAAAAAAACCACTCATCGCCCAGATTAACCCAGTATATGAATAAATATTAAGCACAGAATATCCCAAAAGCTTGTTAATAATTCCAGTTTGAGGATTGGCCAGATAGATCCAGGCGATTGCGCCAATGAAAGGCGGAATCGCATACGGGAGACAAAATAGTGATCGTAAGATTTTTTTCCCGGGTAGGTCGGTTCTGGTCAAAGGCCAACTTAAAAGTAGTGCAATAATCGTGCTTAAAAAGGCTGTTCCCAAACTTATGATTAAGGTATTTAAGACGGCCGTCAGGGTTGAAGAATTGGTGAAAAGATCCATGAGAGATATATTTTCACTTCCAAAAATAATTTTTCCAATCAAGGTACCGAAAGGATACAAACATAAAACAAAAAGGAATAAAAGGGAGATTCCAAGAATTAATATTTGCATTATTCAAACATAATTTTGGTGAATTGCTCTTTTAGGTTATTTCGATCAAGCATGGTTTTTTTAAGAAATTCGCCGCTCCAGTTAAAGGAGGAATGTCTTAATTCTTCAAGGGGGGGAGCACCTTCTGGGGCCTGATATCCTGGCAGGGGTGAATACATATAGGATCGAATGGCCGCATCTTGACCTTTTTTAGTATACATCCAGTCAACAAAGCGTTCTTTTAATTCCGCTGAACCTTCTTTTTTGACGATGGCCATGATGTTGGCGTTAAAGATAACACCGTCGGAGGGATATACGGTAACCAGTCGCTTATCCTGTTTGACCAAACGGAGAATATTTTCCAGAAGAACTTGCCCGACTGCCCTTTCTCCATTTTGAATTCGGCGGATAACACCACTATTTCCCCCCTCGGAAATGGTGTTATTTTTTCGAAGTGCTTTAATATAATCCCATCCGTATTTTTCAACTAGAAATGCCATGGTGGTAAAACTGGTTCCTGATGCCAGAGGACTTCCAGTGGTATATTGGTTCATCCATTTGGGCTCGCTCATTTCGGAAAAAGATTTGGGGGAATCCCTGTTATCTTTAATTATCTCGTTGTTGTAGCAAAGCACCATGATAGGTAGGGCATAGGCAGTATAAAAACCTTGAGGATTTTTTAAATCGATTGGAACATTGATAGAGTTTGCAGATTGGTAAATATGAAGTTTTCCGCTGGCAGCTAAATCTTCGTACCAAAATCTGTCGGAGGAGATAAGGATATCAGCTTTTATGGAGCCAGACATGATTTCAGCATTAACCTTAGAAGCAATTTCTTCTGAACCCGCTTGATACCAATTAAATTTGACTCCGGGAAAATCTTTTTCTAATTCGCGAGTTAAATCAGCGACCGTGTCTTTGTACATGGATGTGTAGATCCAAAGTTCTTGTTCATTTTTTTTTGAGGCGACACAGCCGCCTAGTAATAAAAGTACTAGCCATAATTTCATCATTGTAACTCCTTGGACTACGGTATCAAATATACCAGTATGAGTATTTTATGTCGAATTGAGAACTACCAATCGGTTTTTGAGTATTTCACTAACGGTGTTATTTTCAATCATCGGGAGTTATCTAAACGTAATGTTTTGGATTTAATATTTTACAATAATATCAATGGATTATCATGACAACCAGTTAGTTTATCAGATAAAATTGAAAAAAATACAGCGATGCATTAATTATATATTACAGCCAACAACCCTATGGTACTATGCTAGAAATCATCAAAGCTTGGTTTTTATAAGTGTCTCAAAAAAAACTAAAGCTTTAAATAATGAGGAGTCCGGGTTTATGAAAAAATTATTTTTAATATGTATTTTTTCCATTGGTAGTTTGGTTACGGCTGCCTCGGATTCTTATCAGGCTAGAGATGGAAAATTTATTTTAGTGCAAATACAGGTAAATGGGCATGTTTTAACTGTGAATGACCCTGAGCTTGAGAATATGGAGATTAAAGTGAATGGAAGCTTATACTCTCCCAAAACATACATAGAGGAAAACGGTGAACGAATTGCGACCGGGGTAATAGAAAAAGGGATAAGCATCTACGAGTACGAGGTAACTTATAGTGGTAAGAGTATCACTAAGGTGTTTGAATTTAATACATTTATGCTAAAAAAGGACTATCCTGGAAACGATATTGAATTTCATAGTGAGTATCCCTATTCCCGCAATAATGTGATTAGAATAATTTTTGACTTTAATAAATAGATTAAACAGTCAAACTTCAAATAAATCTAATGAAGGGAGGCGCAGGTTCTTTCCTTTTAAATTATTGTATTCAAATTCATCAAGCTATGACAAAACAATGACGAATGAAAACATCCTCTGCTATAAAAATCACTTGCGCCACTTGTCGGGCACTTTGTTGCCGGCTGGAAGTGCGGCTCATTGATGATTCTGATGATCAGGTTCCGCAAAGATACACCCAAAAAATGGATAACCTCTACACAGTCATGAAACAAGGGAAGGATGGTTGGTGTGTGGCAGTGGATCGCTCGACCATGCTTTGTTCAATCTATGAAAAAAGACCCTATCTTTGTCGAGAATATCAGTGTGGGGCCGATGATTGTCTGGTGGAAAGAGGCAAGCTTAATTTGTAGTGATGCTTTTGGATTTTGATGGAGAATCCTTGAAAATTTTAATCTTGATTTTATCTTTTTTATTTTCAACCGGTGTATTGATGGCGGGGCCCAAAACGGTGACCCTGGCAACGCTTGAATGGCCGCCCTATATTGGAACATCCCTGCCGCATGATGGATATGTTGCAGAAATAGTAGTGGAAGCATTTAAACGGAGTGGTTATCAAACTGATATACAATTTTTTCCCTGGGCAAGGGCAGTTCATACGATAGAAGTGGGAAGTCGAGATGGACTTTTTCCGGAATACTTTAGCAAGGATCGGGCGAAACAATGTGTGTTTTCCAATCCTTTTCTGGGAGGTCCGGTTGGATTTTATAAAAGAAAGGACACTCGCATTTCATTTAATGGTAATCCGCAAAAGGAGCTTGAAAAGGTGTTAAAGGGGCTTAGGCAATATAAATTTGGAGTGGTGAGAGGATATATTAATATTGCAGATTTTGATGCTGCCACTTATCTAACCAAGATTGAAGCAGATAGCGATGAATCAAATCTAAAAAAATTACATGTAAAAAGAACTGATTTAATTTTTATTGATAAGTTTGTGGCCAGTTATATTATTAAAACCAAACATTTTGAAATGTTGGCCGATTTGGAATTCATGGAGCCACCGCTCGAACAAAAACTTTTGTATATTTGCTTTTCTAAACAGAGTGCTGGTTATCAAGAAAAGTTAAAAGCCTTTAATAGAGGGCTTAGGTCGATTAAGTCCGATGGTACAATTAAAAAAATAATTGCCAGGCATAAATCTGCCTGGATGAATTAAAATATAGAAACCAAGCCGAGGAGAACATGAAAATATTTAAAAACAATCCCAAAGAATTTCAACAGATAGAAAATATTCCGGATGGAATTGTGGCCTATCTTATCAATGATCCGGATGAAAAATTACCTTTGGCCTCCATTTATGCCAAAATGGAAAAAGGCACAGTTATTTCAAGTCCTCTGGTTAGTAGTTTTGAAATCATTATTGTCAAAACCGGGCAATTGGAAGTGACATCCTCTGAGGGAGTAAAAATTTTGGAAGCTGGAAGCATTGCTTATTTCCCATCAACGGGAAAAGATGATGATAAAGTAATCTATAAGGCGCTTAAAGATTCAGAGACCATAAGTTTTGAAGCAGAAATTTAGCTTTCTTTAATGGTAAAGCTATATAAAACCGGAACCAAAATTAAGGTGACAATTGTTGCGAGCGCTAGTCCCCAGCTCATGGCAAGTACCATGGGTACCAGGAAAGGTTCATACCCCCCCCATCCATAGGCGGTAGGTAATAGTCCCAACACAGTTGTAATCGTAGTAAGCAAAACTGGTCTAAGCCTGGTGGTGGCGCCCTTTAATAGTAACGTTGAATTCATGTTTTTATTCTCAATTTTTAATGCGTTAAAATGGGTAACCATGACCAGGGAGTCGTTGACCACCACCCCAACCATACCGAGTGTTCCAATTAATCCGATAAAACTCATTGGAAGACCGTGAATTAAAAATGCTAGAAGTACACCAACCAATCCAAAAGGGATAGCAATCATAATTAAAAGAGGTTGGAGGAATGAATCTAATAAAAGTATTAAGATGAAATAGATCATTAGTATTGCCATAACAAAGGCCATTAAAAAATTATCAAAACTTTCCATGGTTTCTTTTTCTTCTCCGCCAAAAACCATCGTGACTCCCGGGGTTTCAGAAATTTGTTGTTCAAATTTTTCTTTAATCATTTTATTGATGGTTTGGGATGTGATTATTTTTGCATCAACTTCAGCGGCAATATTGATGGATTTTTTCCCATTGTAATGTCTAATGGTCTGGTTGGTTCTGCTTTCTTCAAAATCTACAAAGGTTCCCACTTTGATAAGCTGATTTTGGTTATTTAAGATTTGCAGTTCTTTTAAATAATCAGGATTGCCTCTTTGGTTTTCCAAGAGATTGACTCGAAAATCTATTTCTTCACCATCTTTTCTTATGGTAGTAGCGACTTTTCCATCGTAGGCAACCCGAATAGTCTCCGCCAGTTTTAAAGCGGTTACGCCCACTTTGGCCATAAGATAATGGTCGAGTTTTAATCTAATTTCTTTTTTACCGAGCATGTCGCTGGAATCAATATCGTACACACCTTTTTGATTGGTTAAAAAAGTTATTATTTTTTCTTCAAAAATTTTACTTAACTTATTGTCGTCGGAGACCAGTCGAATATTGATAGGTTTGCCAACCGGAGGTCCGTCTTTAACTGCTCTTACCACAATTTTATCAAAACCCTTTATGGGTTTAAGCTTATTGGTCAAATCTTTGATGATAACTTCACTTCTGGTATTTCGCTGCCCTGCCGGTTTTAAGTAAATAGTTGATACGGCCCAGTTTTCATGCATAGCGGGACTACTGGCGGCTTCATCGGTGCGATGATCTCCCACAATCGTTTTAAAGCTGATCATTAATTCGTTTGGAATTTGTGAAATAATTTTTTCAATTTGACTGACTTTATTTGATGTTTCAATTAACGAATGTCCTTGAGGGGTTTCCATAATAACATAAAATAAATCAAAATCATTGGTCGGAAACAATTCGAACTTGCCAAAGATTCCAAAGACGATACTTGATAATAGGAATATGGCTAAAAATCCCGCGAGCGTAGCTTTTCTAAACTTTAGAAAAATTTTTAATATAACTTCATATCTGTTTTTTAGTTTATTGAGCAATTTCTCATTAGTGTTACTTCCGGTTTTTTTATGCATGCTTAAGTGGACGGGTAAGTAGGTTATAGATTCAAGGAGACTGGCCAGTAAAGTAAGGATTACAACTGTAGGGATAGCATAAATGAATTTTCCAATAATTCCTTTCATGAAATATATAGGGATAAAGCACAAAATAGTGGTTAAGACGGTTGCTAGAACTGGCAAAAAAACTTCCTTGGAACCAGTTAAAGTTGCGAGATATGTATCCATACCTTCTTCTTTGTGCCGATTGATGTTTTCTGCGATCACAATAGCATCATCTACAAGCATACCAAGCACCATAATGATGGTAATGAGAGTTATTTGATTAGTGGTGATGTCGAAGAGGGGGAACAACATGTAGGCAGCTAGAATTGATATGGGGATACCAAAAGCTACCCATAAAGCAGTATATAAATTTAAAAAGATGAATAAGGCTAAAAGGACTAGCACAAATCCCATTAGCGCATTGCTGGTTACAATATTTAAGAGACTTTTGGTGTAATGAGAGAAGTCCACTACTTTAACAATATCTATGCCTTGAGATTTATAAGTTTTTTGGTACTTTTCGATGACGGTATCTATTTTTTTACTTAAATCGATAATATCGGTTGTTCCTCGGCGTTTTATGAGGAGGTTGATACTGGGTTTTCCGTTAGTTCGAATTTTGATATATTCCTTCTCATATCCTTCTTCTACGGTGGCGATATCACTTACCTTGATATGCTTTCCGGAAAAATTACTTCTAACGATTACATCTGAAACGGATAAGGGGGGATCAAATTCAGAAAAAGTAACAATCTTTTTTTCATCTACAAAAGATTCCAGGGTACCTCCGGACAATTTTACGTTACGTGAGCCGATCGCATTGAGTATTTCACCAAAAGAAATATATTTCTCGGTCATTTTTTCGTTGTCACATAGAATTTTTATTTCTTTTTTTCGATAGCCAATTTTTTGAACTACACCAACATTTCCCAGCGCTTTGATATCAGATTCCATGTCCTTAGCAATTTTTCGAAGCATTCCTTCATCAGCATTTAAACCAATGATAGCTATTTCCAAAACAGGAAAGTCGGTGGATTTCATATCTTCGATCGTTGGACGGTGATCTACTTCCTTGGGTAAATTTGAAACGCGGTCAATCGCCGCTTTGATATCACTTTTAATTTGATCAGCATCGCTAGCATCGGGATCAAGCTGGATAAATATGGCAGACATACTTTCAATAGAAAACGAAGTTAACTCTTCAATACCATCTACTCTTTCTAGTTCATCTTCCAGAAGATCGGTGACATTAATCTCGACATCTTCAGGTGAGGCGCCTGGATAAAAAGTTTTGACACTAAGTATATTAAAATTAACGTTAGGAGAATCTTGTCGCGGTAAACTAACGATCGAATAAGCTCCAGCCAAAATAATTAATATCATGGATAGATGAGTTAACTTTTTATGTTTTAGAAAAAATTCTGTAATTTTCATATTATTCCTCGACCAGGATATAACTTAGCATACATGTGATGAGTAGAAAAATAGCAATATTTAGGCCAAGCCTACTTTAAATTTTCGATTTTTGATTTTTCCGTCGCGTAGTTTTTCAATTGCCATGGAAGTAAATTCCTTTTTTATGGCCACAAAACTTACAATGTTTAATATAGAAATTTCTCCAACATCTTTAGGATCCATTTGGGCAACGCCAACCAACGCACCTAAAATATCACCGGGGCGAAGTTTATCTTTTTTACCACCACTTATATACATAGTTTTCATAGGGGGAACCAGGGTAAATGTATCATCAAGCACCAATTCATCTAGGTATTCAATTTTGCATGATCTGCCAGTAAATTTTTCAATATTTTCTATAACAAATCGACCCTTATCCACAAATAAGCTGAATGCAAGTCCAGTTTTGCCAGCACGGCCGGTACGACCAATCCGGTGGACATACATTTCTGGATCGGTGGGTAAATCATAATTAATAACGGCTTCCAACTCTTGTATATCAAGCCCCCTGGCGGCAACATCTGTGGCCACTAAAACGGATAGACTTCGGTTTTTGAATTTAATCAAAATGCTGGTTCTTTCATTTTGATCCAGATCACCATTTATGGCGGCAGCACAGATCCCGTGCTTGTTTAAAAACTTGGCAACATTTTCAGTAAATTGTTTGGTTTTACAAAAAACGATAAGGCGTTCAGGTTTGAAAAAATTAATTATTTTTAATAAGGCAGCATCCTTTTCCTTGTGGGATTTCACTTCATAAAATACCTGCTCGATAATTTTGGACTTGTGTTCAGTATCGATTTTTACTTCTATGGCGTTGGTTTGAATGTTTTTACTGAGATCCAGGATTTTATCCGGAAACGTGGCAGAAAAAAGCATAGTCTGTCTTTTAGCCGGCAAAAGTGAAACAATTTCCAAAATATCACTTTGAAAACCCATGTCTAGCAAGCGGTCAGCCTCGTCTAGAATCAACGATTTAATGCTTTGTAATTTGATAAAATCTTTTTTTAGTAATTTTAAAATTCTCCCCGGAGTGCCGACAATTATGTGGGCCCCATATTGAAGGGATTTCTCCTGATGAAGTTCACCAGTACCACCACATAAAGTCAGGATTTTTACATCCTTTATTTTTCTTGCCAGTGTTCTAATTTCCTTGGCGACTTGTTCGGCAAGTTCCCGAGTCGGGCAAATAATCAGGGATTGGGTGATTAGACCAGTGGTATCTATTGAATTCAAGATACTCAAGCCAAAAACTGCCGTTTTGCCGCTTCCTGTTTTTGCTTGGGCAATAATATCGTCACCATCCAAAGCCAGCGGAAGGGCATTCGCTTGAATCGGAGTCATGATTTCAAACTTGAGTTCATCCAAGTTCCGTAAGAGTTCCTGCTTTAACTTCAGAACTTTAAATTTTTCATTCATGCTACTTTCAGTGTTTTTATTTCGAAAAACTTTCTTTTACGTTGTTACAGTCATTACTGTAACTTACTTGATCCAAATCGGCGAACTCATTATGTAATTTTCGTCAGCTTGCTTGGCGATTACATGGTAGTACTCACCCGCTTGAGTTTCGAGCGACAAGGTTACCCGGTCGCTGGTTGGATTTATGGTTTCAAGAAGATCCCCGTTTTTATACAAATTAATTTCTGTGAATATTTCCAGGTCGGCATCCCTTACAATGATTTCGACATTTTTAAATCCTGGATGTAATCTTGAGCCCATTTGTGCTCCATCCATTTTAAAACTGAGAGAAGCATTTTTATCCTCAGTCGCAAAGGTTCTTCTTTCCTGATATGCATTGATTATTTCTTTTCTGGTCAGACCAAGGGCCCATACCCCGACTCGATACTCATTTTTTATTCCCCATGATTGGTCGTGATTGTCTTGTCCACCAACGGCACCTATCATCCAGCCATTTAAGTTAGCGGTATTAAAGAAATTTTTATCACCATTATAACCGGTATTGAAATAATATTTCCAAAGTCCGCTATCGCCATTGAACATTTCCATACCGGCCATATATTTTATAGCAGGAGGGTAAATTCTGAATTGATTAAACTCCAATTTGTTTCCCCAGCTTGCAAACTTAACCCTACCCGGATGGTTATATCTGGCAAAGATATCTTTTTCTTGACGTCCCATCCATCTATATAAATTTCTGACCGTAGGCCAGGTAATGCAATTGATTAAACGTTTGGAATTGATGACATTAATGTGGCCAAAGATTGGCGAACTCCATTCAAAACCCCGGATCGCTACAAACTTGCCGGGTTCGTAAAATTTGTCAGCGATTTTTTTGCTCTTTTTCCATTCATTGTTCCAAGGCCAGATGGCAATCCGCATATCATGATCCGTGACTGCGAGGAAATCAAGTTTGGCCTGGTCTCTGGCCATGGTGTAAGCATCTTCAGGAAGGCCTTCTCCATCAGAATAACTGGTGTGTGCATGCATGTAACCATAATAAAGATTGTAGTTGCCGGTATGAGCAGCATAATCCAGTTGATATTTTTTAATAGTCTCTTCACTGTATTGTTTTTCTGCATTATCTAGATACTGGTCAACTGCCAAGTAGGGAATGAAACCGCTCTTTTGACAAGAGTCTAGAGTTTCTATCAAATGACTTTCCTTCCTTAAAATTGAGTCAGTCAGTTGATCAGTGTCATATTTTTTGGCAAGCAACGCCGAGATTAAATCCGATCTTTTAATGGTTATCAAATTAGACTGATCATTGGACTCATCTAACAGCGACAAGGCGTTGGTCAGCTCTTCGTCTGTGGGATTTTGCTCGAAAATATTCTGATAAGTGGCAATGATAAAATCTGTATTGGAATTATTGCATATCCGCTTGTCAGGATGATCAACAGTTTCAATAAATTTTTTGAAAATTTTGCGGATAGAGGTTGAGGCGTAGAGCGGTGCCTGTAACAGACAGATAGTAATTAAAAGGGTTTTAATAAACATAAAAAATCCTCCTGATTTAAGTTAACTATATATTAAATGATATTACGAAACTCGCAATTGATTTAAGTTTGTCTAATTTACCTGAGGGTTTGTGGTGAGCGTGTATCAGATGATTTTAGTCTGGAGATTTTTTAACACTCATATAAAATAACCGATCTTTTCATTTTAATAGTTGATGCAAAATCATAGACGTCGCTGAAACTTATGCTACAATTTATTTATGCTTGAAATTATTCTTTTTATTTTTAGATATATTCCTTTTTGGACAATTCCCATTATGATTATTGCTTTGGAATTTACTTATATTTACTGGCTTAAAAGTTATGCCCGGGTATCTTATTTTTTTGGTTCAATCTCCTTTATTTGTTTATTATTTATAATTTATTATTTTCTTGCTGGATCTCCTGACCGCTCGTCAAGTATTATTGCTAACCTATTGACATAAAAGAACTTTTTGCGATGCAGGAAAAAATATCCCCAGGTGTCTATAAATTGACACCAACTGGGTTTTTCGTTAGCATTTTAATAATAGGAATTGGACTTAAAAAGTCTGATATCTAAATTAAGTGGGGACAAATAAGTGAGTGATTTTGATTTTTTACATAATTCTTTTAATCAAAAATTTGAACTTAATAAAAACGGAAATGAATTATCTCCCTTGGAAGTAGTTTTAGTGGAAGATGATCAGATTCTGGGCAAGGCTATTAAAAAATTTCTTGAAAAAAAATTAGGAGTTAATGTCCATTATTTTTTAAATCCAAAGGACTGCTTAAAAGAAATCAATTTTAAAGTCATGGATGATCATAATTTTCAAAAAAGATTCTGCTTGATTACAGATATTACCTTTGATGAGGGTGGTATTGATGGGCTGATGTTAATTGATCTATTAAGAGAGAAAGATTGTATTTTTGAATCTATCGCCATGACTGGTTTTTCCAGCGTGGAAACCGCAGTCATGGCCAGTAAAAAAAATGTTTTTAAATATTTAACCAAGCCATTTGAACTGGATGTCCTTTGCAGTTTGGTAGTCAAGATTTTCACCTCTAGATTTAATGTAAACGAAGAGCAGTTCCCTTCGGTTACCAACGACCAAGATTCCCCTTTGAAAGGAAGCTCTTATATTTTTCTTGATAAGTTTAAGATTGAATCACCCAAAAAAGAGGATATGTTTTGTGGCATGATTGGAAGATCTTTAAAAATGAAGGAAATTTTCGGGAAAATTATAAAAGTAGCCTCCTCCAATTCAACGATATTGATTGCCGGTGATTCAGGAACAGGAAAGGAATTAGTGGCCAATGCCATTCATATGCATTCGGATCGGGCAAATTTTAATATGGTTTCTGTTAATTGCGGAGCCATTCCGAGCGAACTTCTGGAGAGCGAATTGTTTGGACACGTTAAGGGGGCTTTTACCGGAGCGATTTCAGATCGTAAAGGGCGCTTTGAACTGGCCAATAGGGGAACTATTTTTTTAGATGAGATAGGTGATATGCCTCTGCTTTTGCAGGTCAAAATTTTACGGGTATTGCAAACCAAGAGCTTTGAAGCTGTGGGGGGAAATAAGCAAATCAAAACCGACACCCGGATTATTACAGCTACCCATCGGAATCTGGAAAAATCAGTGGCAGAAGGGAATTTTAGAGAGGATTTATTTTATCGACTTAATGTCATTCCGATCAAAATTCCACCTTTGCGAGATCGTAAAGAGGATATTCCGCTGCTTATTTCTTATTTTTTATCCAAATTTGTAAGTGCGGATGGCAGAAATAGTATTGAGTTTAACGATCAGGCTTTGGAGCTTTTGCTTTCCTACTCCTGGCCTGGAAACGTTAGGGAGTTGGAAAATCTCATAGAAAGACTGGTTATCCTTAGAGGTGGAAGTGTTATTCGAGCGGAAGATTTACCTGCTAAAATTTTTGAAACAGCTCCTTTTTATAATCAAGTGCAAAGTACCATTAACTTGCCAGAAGAGGGGCTCGATCTTAGAAAAACCCTCTCTGACTTGGAGGATACTTTGATTATCCAGGCCTTAAGCCGGACGGGGGGTAATAAAAACCAGGCTTCCAAATTACTTCAACTCAATAGGACCACTCTTATTGAAAAAATGAAAAAGAAAAACCTGCTCTTTGTTTAATCACTGGGGGAAAATAATCAGGGCCATTTTGGGACTGGCGGTAAGTGTCTTTTTTGGTCAGATATTTGGTACTTCCGATAATCTATTGAAAATTAATTGAGAATTTTTGGATGTCAAAATGTTAAAGGGAAAATTCGTCCCATGAGAAAAATTTTCCTTTTAAAAAATTTGAAATAGTGTAAAATGGAATCATGTCGAAGGTCCAGGAAGGTCCGTTTGACGTCACTACTAGAAACAGGATGTTTCGTGAAGCAAATTAAAGGAATGAACAATTTTTTGACAATTTATTTTTTGGCGTTGTTCATTTTTGCCGATTGGTCTTTTGCACTTGATACTATCGCTACCATCGAAAATCATTCGACACATTTAAGACTAAATTTACATGTTCCTAGAGACCAAGTTGAGATTGAAAATCTGGCTGACGGGATTTATATAAAAACGCTCAATGTTGAACTTTACGAAAATATAAAAAAAACTATCGGTCAAATAACTTTTGATAATAAATATGTTTCCAATGTTGTTTATAATGATACTAAAGATCGCAAAGACAGTGTTTCATCCATTAAGTTCCAATTGGCCAACAAAGCTATAGAGCTTTTTAGCTTTTATCAGGATAAGGAAGCTAAATATATCCTTGATTTTTGGAAAAATATCGAGGAAGCAGATTTAAAACCGGCCTTGACAAAAAAAATTGAAACACCTCCCGCAAATATTCCTGTTATCAATGAAAAACCAATTGCTTCGGAAGTGGCTAAAATCACACCGTCTCCTGAAAAAAAACCGGTTGTAGGTAAGCTTGCTACCGAGGAACCATCAAAGCTTTCGCTGTTTAATTTTGAAAAAGATTATCGTGACTTCCGATATGGAGCTCCCTTTATCTGGGATTATTCGCCGTTGCTGCCCACTCTTCCTGAAAATATCAATGTTGAACTTAAAACGGCTGAATATTTTTACCCAATAAAAGACCGTGATTTTGAAAAAAGCCCTCTGGAAACCCACTTGCAATTAAATATCAATCTATACCGGCAAAGAAAGTGGGGACTTATGAATAAGTCTATTGAATTGTTCAATAAGAAATACCCTGCGGTGGCAAACCAGTATGTTGATTTACACGAATACATGAAAGCCAATGCGCTCCTGATGAGCAATATTCAAAGCAAGGATCCCAGCCTGGAAAAAATGGCAATTAATATGTATAAAACTGTCTCCGAGCGTACTGATATTTATCCGTTTAAAAAGGCCTTGTATCAGTTTTTAATTTCTTACCATACCCACAAGGATGAAGCGGTGATGGGGTTACAAGTGGCCAAAAAATATTACGTATTGACGCTGGAGAATTTTGACCGGGAAGATTCCATTGTAGCTGCTGAATCAATATTATATTTCCTGTCAAAATTGAACCAGATTGATACACTTAAGAGTTTTATTGAAGAAAAAACAACCTTGAAAATATTACCGGCCCAAATTATGCTGGCCTATAAATTATATACAACCCTAAAATTGGGTGATTATAAGGAAGTTATCAAGGTTTATGAAAAAGAGCAAAAGTCCTTGGTGAAACCGGTGCATCCCGTGATCATATATAATGTGGCAGAGTCTTACTTTCGAAATGCAGATTATGACAAGGCCATATCAATGTATGATGATTTTCTTTCGATATATTCCCATTATCATGTAAGCGGACATGCGCGGCTTAGAATAGCTGTTTGCTACGAAATGTTGGAAAAAAATATTAATGAAACGGCGGAACTTTATAAAAACGCCATTAATCGAGCCTCGGATATTGAAATTCTGTATGAAGCCAAAATAAGATATGTGGCACTTAGAAGTGTTCGAAAGAAAATTTTAGATGCCGACGATAAAGAAGTGCGGGTCTTTTTGGAAAAAAGCGAAAATGACCGATATGAGTATTCACATAATTTGAATAAGTTGTTATGGCTGGTGCGCCTCAGGACTTTCATAGTGGATGGCAAGTTTCAGGAAGCGCTTTCATATTTAAATGCAATTCCAATCACTTCCATGTCCCTAGGTGAGCTTAGGATGTTTGAAGGTGATGGTGCGGAAATAGTATATGGCATACTTTTTGAACTATATAGGGAGTCGGAATACTCCAAGATTGTAAAAGTCTGGGAGATTTATAAGGATAAATATATTTCCAAGGTAGCCATGGATCCATTTTTAAATTTCATAGTTGGCAGTTCATATATCAGGCTTGGTTTGTTTAAAGGTTTTGATCGACTTTATATGTCGTTTGAAAAAATAAAAAATTCTCCGGAAAAAACATTTCCGATATGGAATGATCGTATCCATACGATTGACTCGAAGTTGATGCTGCTGGAATTGAAAGTGATAAGTAATTTTGAGTTGCAAAACTATACCGAAGTAAAAAAATATTTGGTGGAATATGAGCGAGTTGCCCCGGAGACGGTCAAATTGAATTATTACAAGGGAATGATGTATTTTAAATTGAAGGATTACAAACTAGCGGCTAAAAATCTGGAAGAATATTTGTCAAACAAAGGTGAAAGCAACGTCTATGATGCCTCAGAAGTTGCCCAAATGCTTAGGGCTTACGCAGATTCATTGTATGAGCTTAATATGCTCGAAAAATTTCAAAAAGTTGCACAAGCTATACTGACTGATACCAATCATTATGCCTCCCGTAATATGTTTATGTTGGAACTAAGAGAAAGAATATCCTACTTGATGGTGGAGATGTTAAATGCTGACGGTAAAAAAGTAGATGAATTGAAGGATAGTATCGAGCAATTTAAGAAAAATTTTAAAGAGTCAGTTTATCTTTCGAGAATTAATTATCTTCATGCCATGAGCCTGATAAAAACAAACAAGGAGTCCGAGGCTAAAAAATTGTTAGAAGAGTTGATTAAGGATGAAAAGGTTTCGGATTATATAAAGGAGTTAGCAAAATCAGAATTATCATTAATAAAAATCAAAAGTAGAACTTTATAAATAATTTCTCCAGGATGGGGAAGAAATGGACAGGAGGTCTAATGAACAATATAAACGTCGAATTATTTGGGAATGATCCAAAAATTCAAAAAGCAATTTCAGTTGCCAGAAATGTTTCAGTTACCAAAGCATCAGTTTTGATAACCGGAGAAATTGGGGTCGGGAAAAAAAGCCTTGCTCGATTTATTCATAACAATTCTAATCGGGCAGATCAGGAGTTTCTAATTGTTGATTGTTCAGTGGACACTAAAGAGGTGGAAAACAAGATACTGGGCTATCGAGATGCTGAGTCTGGTAGATTTGTAAAAGGTATTCTGGAAGCTGCCAATAAAGGGACAGTGGTTTTTGCCAACATAGATTCGCTAGATGAGGATTTTCAAAAGCGTCTGCATAAAATATTCAATCAGTTGAATGATTATGATATTGATGTAAGAATTCTCGCTACCACCACAAAAAACTTGTCTAAATTAGTTGGTTCGGGAAGATTTTACAGGGGACTTTATACCTACGTTTCATCCAATCTGATCACCTTGACACCAATCAGGGAACGTCCGGAAGATTTACAAATGTATGTGAATTATTTTATTAAGGAATATTCTCTTAAATTTGCTAAAGAAGTGAATATTGGGGTGGATGCCTTAGATAGAATTAATACTCATTATTGGACACATAATCTTTATGAACTTAAAACGGTGTTAGAAAAATCGGTAGAAGGTGCACAAAGCAGTATCCTAAGCGATAAAGAACTGGCGATTGGGGAAAAGAAAGCGGTTAGTATAATATCGGAAGATGATAATGAGGGAATTTTACTCATGTCGCTTAAAGATGCTGAAAAACTGCTAATCAAAAAGGCGCTTATTCATACCAGCGAAAATAGAACCCAGGCTGCCAAGATTTTGGGCGTATCCATTAGGACGCTTCGAAACAAAATTAATGAATATAGGACAGCAGGCAGTTCATATTTTGTTAATTTGAGATAAGCAGGTTTTAAAGGAGGCGGCGTGGACATAAATGATAAAACGATAGATGCGCTCCGAGCATCACTTAACTTCAGGCAGATGAGGCAAAAAATTATTGCATCTAATGTTGCCAATGCAGAAACGCCCTCGTATAAGGCCAAAAAAGTGGATTTTGAACAGGCTTTGCAACGTGCTCTCAATTTGGACGAAAAGCAGACTTTGAATGTTGAGGATGGAAGGCATTATGATGTTGGGGGAGGGGGCTTTGATAATTTGACTCCTGAAATTTATGAAGCCTCCGACGGGGTAGTTAAAGAAAATGGCAATACTGTGGATAAAGAAGCGGAGATGGCGGAGATGCTGGATAACAACATTCTCTACAATGCCTCAGTCCAGTTGCTTAACAAAAAACTTGGGTTGCTTAAGTATGCTATTGCAGCAGATAAATAATCTGGAGGAATGAATGGATTTACTTACCAGTTTGAAAATCAGCTCTTCAGGGCTTGCGGCTAATCGGAAAAGAATGGCGGCAATTTCATCGAATATAGCTAACGCTCAAACCACTAAAACGGTAGAAGGTGGTCCTTATCGACCTAAGGAAGTTGTTTTTGGGGCGGAGCCAGCGAGAGAAAGTTTTGCGGATATCTTGGAAGGTGAAATAAATGAACACGCCCAGGAAGTACATGCAACCGAAGTGATTTCCAGTAATCGACCTCCAATTTTGAAATATGAACCCAATCATCCGGATGCCGATGAAAAGGGGTATGTGGCCTATCCTGATATTAATGTGATGAAAGAGATGGCCGAGATGATTGAAGCTTCTAGAAGTTATGAGGCAAATATATCTGCTTTAAATACCAGCAAAAATATGGCGCTTAAAGGTTTGGAGATAGGAAAATAATAAAGGATGGATTGTATGATCAAGGATGTAGCTTCTTTAAATAATGTTTTAAAAACTGCAAATACCAACGAGTGGATAAAAAGTGCAGAGATTGAGGGCGATAAGTCATTTGAGTTAGATCTGGGGCACATTTCAGAACCTAAAAATAGAAGTTTTAGTGAAATGTTATCTAATTCAATTTTGGAAGTTAATAACTTACAAAAGGAAGCAGACAAAGCAATTCAGAATTTAGTAACAGGAAGAACCAAAAATATTGATGAAACCATGTTGGCAGTGGAAAAAGCTGATATCGCCTTTCGAAGTATGACTCAAATTCGCTCAAAAGTGATTGAAGCATATAAGGAAATTATGAGAATGCAGTTATAGGATAATAATATAAACCACCCGACACAGGATGTGGAGGGTTAGATTCAGGAGGAATTACTTGCAAGACTTTATAGAACGGATTACAAGAAATTTCTTGGATTTTTTTTCCAGTCTTAGTGCAGTCAAAAAAATAGGATTTCTTTTTATTGCGGGTATTATTATTGCCACGATGGTTTCTATTATTTCGTGGGCATCCAAAACCCAGTATGAGGTTTTATATACCGACCTGAATAAGGAAGATACCACTCAGATTGCCGCACTTTTAAGTGAAAAAAATATTCCATATCAATTAGCCGATGATAATAAAACGATCAGAATACCCAAAGAGATGGTGGAAGCTTGGCGTTTGAAGCTGGCCATGACGGGAGTTTCATTTAGTGGAACAGTGGGGTATGAAGTTTTTGATAAGCAATCATTTGGTACCACTTCTTTTGTGCAAAAAGTAAATAAGCAAAGAGCTCTTGAAGGTGAGCTTATTAAAACCATTAAATATATAAAAGGTGTCAAGCGCGCTCGAGTGCATTTATCGATACCCGAAAATAGTCCATTTGTATCAGAGAAAAAGCCCCCGCAAGCTTCCGTCGTGCTTGATCTTGAAAATGGAGTGAATCTTACTCCTAACGAAATAAAAGGTATTGGTTCGCTGGTATCTTCATCGGTTGATGAAATGAGACCAGAAAATGTGGTGATATTAGATGATCGAGGGAAAAAATTATCTGAAAATATTGGTGATCCCTTGACCGCTCATACCGCCAATAGATTGGCGTTGGAAGGGAAATTAAACCGTAAGTATGAAACCCAGGTAGAGGAAATATTAAGTAAAGTGGTAGGGGATGGAAAAGTTATTGCCAAGGTCAGCGTGGAGATGGATTTTACTGAATCAACGGCAACTGAAACTAAATATGATGGCGAAAATAAAGCGGTTATTTCTGAAGTGGTCAATAGCGAAAATCTTAAAGGATCAAGGCCTTCACCGCAAGGAATTCCTGGGGCAAGAAGTAATCTTCCTTCTGAACAACCCCAACCTGGTATTCCGGAAACTAGAAATGATGTAGATAAAAATCTTACCACTCGTAATTATAGTATACCAACCACTGTCACCAAATCCAAAAACCCCACGGCGGGAGTTAAGAAAGTCAGTGTGGCAGTAATGGTGGATGGCAGAAGAGTCCCTGCCTTTAGTGAAAAAGGTGATCCGGTTTTAGATAGTAGTGGTATGCAAAAAACCAAATATGAGAAATGGGCTGAGGCTGATATTGCCAATTTTAAGGCCATCGTTGCTTCCAGCCTTGGGATTGATGAAAAACGTGGTGATAATATTGTTATAAAAAATATGGAGTTTGCACAAGAAGATCTCGCTGCTATTGAGTACATGATGAGGCAAAAAGAAAATCGTGCCTTGATCCTTAGTATTGTAAAATATTTGGCAGTGGGATTGACCATCTCACTCTTTTTCTTCCTGGTAGTAAGGCCGTTTATTCAGTGGATAACTGATAATACCGTTGAGTCTATTGAAGACTTTTTACCTAAAACACTTGAGGAACTTGAGAAAATTCAAACCAATCAAAAGTTACCAGGTTTAGAGGAAGCCCTTCCCCAAATTGAAGAAAAAATCAATCCTGAAAAAATTGAAGGGAATATGTTACGAGAAAAAATTATTTCTCTGGTGGAAAATGATCCAGCCAAAGCGGCACAGGTTATCAGAGAAATGATTCATTCAAATGAATCAAATAAAGAAATTGCCTAAAGGGGGATATTACCGTGGCAAATTTAGATGTGAATGAAAATATTGATCCGGATGTGGAGTATAGTCTACTTACTGGTCCTGAAAAAGCTGGAATTTTGCTGAGCTTACTGGGTTCCCAGACGACTCAGCTTATTTTTCAGCATCTCAAGGATAATGATGTAAAGAGAATGATCAATGCGATGTCCACTGTCAGAAAAGCTCCCATTTGGATGAGTAAAAAAATACTTGAGGAGTTTTATTCGCTTTTAAATGAGGACGCCAATTTGGTATTTTCCAATAACCGCGGTAAGGATTTCATTATTGATACGTTGGGTGAGGAACGTGCTAAGCAACTTTTGGGACAAATTATTGATGTTGATAACGGCAATCATCTGGAGTCGCTGGAGCTTGTCGATATGAGAACATTATCGAACTTCCTGATTAATGAACATCCTCAGACGATAGCTTTAATTACGGCACATTTGCCGGCTGATAAAAAAGTGGAAGTTTTACGAAGATTGCCGGAGGGGTTACAAGCAGAAGTCGTACTTCGAGTTGCCAATTTGGATTACGTTTCGCCTGAACTTATTGCTCAATTGGATGATGTTCTTAAAACCGAACTTTCAACGCTTGGTTCAATTGATACGCAACAACTTGGTGGTGTTGAGCCAATTGCGGAGATGCTCAATTTAATGGATAAGACAAACGAGAAAAATATCATGAATCGAGTTGAGGAAAAAGATCCTGAACTGGCCGATGAGATTAGAAAACTTATGTTTGTATTTGAAGATCTGGTGCATGTGGATGATCAAGGTATTCAGAATCTGCTTAAGGAAGTCGATAATTCCAAGCTGGTCATTGCACTCAAGACTGCACCAGATGATGTCAAAGCCAAGTTACTAAAAAATATGTCCAATCGGGCCGCCACCCTTCTCAAAGAGGATGTGGAGGCGCTGGGACCAACAAAATTATCGGATGTTGAAAAAGCTCAATCAGAAATTGTTCAAAAGTGCAAGGATCTTGAAGCAGAAGGCAAGGCCTTTATTGCTAGAGGTGGCGAGGGAGATACCCTTGTTTGATATTAATGATTTTTTTATCAGGGCATCAATATGAGTACACAATTAAATGATAAAAAAAATGCCAAGATTACTAGTTACAAATTCAAATCTTTCAATAAAGTAATCAAGGATAACGTTGAAGATCCAAATGATGTTAAAAAGTATGAGTTTTCCTCCTTGGAAAATGTTAAGCATTTTAAAAAAGAAAAAGAAAAAAACCTGGTTGATTTTATTTCCAAAACTTCCCAGGCTAAGGGTTTTAACATTTCCCCGATCGTCAGGGAACATAAGGGATTCAAAGAGCGGGATTTGCAAGAAAGAGAGGCCCGCATTGCCGAGGAAATTGAAAAAAGATTTAATCGTATAAAGCAACAAGGTTTTGAGCAGGGATACAACGAGGGCTTTGAAGAGGGGAAAGTGGAAGTTTATAATCAAACGAAGGTGGCAACCGAGGAAAAACTGGATGCTCTTACCAATATGATTTCCCAGACCCTTAAAACCCAAGAGGAACTTTTGGTAAATCAGAAAAAACAAATCTATTATATGATTAGAAATCTGACCAAGTGGATTATTTTGAGGGAACTCAAAGATGATGGTGCTTATATTGAAAGGCTGTTAGAGAGGCTTTTGATAGAAATGAATGCCAAGAAAAATCTTTTAATCAGGGTTAACAACCGGGATTTTGAAAGGATGCCGGATGTGCTTGCAGTAGTTCAAAAAAAACTGGGATCTATCGAGAATGTTCGAGTGGAGGTAGATTACGAAACCTCCAAAAATGGAATTAATCTGGAGTGTGATAACGGAATTATTAATGGAACCTTTGAGGAGCAGTTTAGGACGATGGATAGACTGTTTCATGCCGTTGGTATCAACGAGGAGTTTTTTAAAGTCAATTCGGTTCAAGATGAGGTGACTTTAACTGATTTAAAAAAAATAAATGAGTAAAAGAATAATGAGGTTGTGTGTATGGAAATGAATTTGAATCTAGAGCAGATTCATAAGAACTATGAGTTTTCCATACCCTATCAAAAAATTGGAAAAGTGTGTTCCAATAAGGGCTTTGTTTTTGAAGTCAGTCTTCCGCGCGCAGTTATTGGGAGTAATGTTGAGTTCATTACTGAAAATGGAGAAAGGTGTCTCGGAGAGGTGATTGCGATTCAGGGTAGTAAATGTCTGGCCATGCCTTATGCCGAACTTTCAGGCATAAATTCGGAGACCAGGGTTTTACTAAAGGAACTAACCACTACGGTTAAAATTTCTGATAATATGATTGGGAGAGTGGTTGATTATCAGGGTAATCCGATTGATTCCAAAGGACCGATTCAAGGACCTTTTGAAGCACGAAGTATATTTGGATCTTCTATGAATCCACTTGACCGTCCGGCAATTAAAAAATCGCTTGATACAGGAATTCATGCCATTAATGCGTTTAACACTCTCGGCAAGGGACAACGAATGGCCATTATGGCCGGATCTGGAGTGGGTAAATCAGTTTTGCTTGGTATGATCGCCAAAAATACAGATGCCGATATAAGTGTAATCGCACTAGTCGGTGAACGGGGAAGAGAGGTTTTAGAATTTATTGATAATGATCTCGGTCCTGATGGTCTTAAAAAATCTGTAGTCGTGGTGGCCACTTCAGATAGCTCTCCCCTTATAAAAATTAAAGCCTCATATTTGGCCATGACGATTGCCGAATATTTCCGGGATAAAAATAATGATATTCTGTTTATGATGGATTCGATTACTCGTTTTGCCATGGCCAATCGGGAAATAGGGCTGAGTGCAGGGGAGCCTCCCGGTCAGAAGGGCTATACTCCCTCAGTGTTTGCCAAACTGCCTAAACTTATGGAACGGGCAGGTACTAAAAAAAATGCCGGAACAATAACCGGTATATTTACCGTGCTGGTGGAAGGAGATGACTTGGATGAGCCCGTATCTGACGCCGTCCGAGCTATTTCTGATGGACACATTGTTTTATCCCGGGAACTCGCTTCAAGAAATCAATTTCCGGCAATAGATGTTTTGGGATCAATTTCCAGGGTAATGACCAAAGTGGTTACTCCAGAGCATCGAGTGGTTGCCTCGCATCTTAGGGATTTGATGGCAGAGTATCGAAAGATGGAAGATCTTATTAACGTAGGTGCATATGCGAAAGGATCAAATCCCAAAGTTGATAAGGCGCTGGTTATTTATAACGATTTGATATCTCTTTTGAAACAAGAGCAAAACTTGTGTGAAACCTATCCGATAGATGAACTTTATGACCGCATGGTGGAACTTGCGAAAAAGGCAGAGAAAGCACTTAATCCAGAGTTTTTAGATAATAAAAAAAATAAGGACCCATTAAATGAAGAAATTTGATTTCCGATTGCAAAGTCTTTTGCGACTTAGAAATTTTAAAGAAGAAAAACTCAAAGCGGAAATGGGTGAGATCGTCAGCAAAATGAATAATACCAGGGATGACATTATAAACCTCAATCAGGATATAGAGGATGCTTATACCGCTCAAAATAAATTTCTAAACGAAAAAATTGGAGGACAAATAATTCAGTTTTTTGGTTTTTATGTCCAAGGCAAAAGAGAGCATATTAAAGTTAAACAAAATGAGCTGGAAGTTCTAAAAAAGAAATACGAGGAAAAGAGCCATGAGCTGGCCAAGGCCATGGGCGATGTAAAGGTTATTGAGAGTATAAAAAAGAAACAATTTAATCAGTATCGAGTGGATTATAACAAAAAAGCACAAGAAGAGATTGAAGATCTATTAAGAATGAAAAATGAAAATGGGTGATCTATGAAAAAAAGTTTTTTATTAATATTTCTGTTGATGTTTACCGGTACTGCCTTTTCTAATCAGGCTCCAGAAACCAAGATCGAGGAAAAAAAATACACCGAGACAGAGTTCAACACTAAACTTTCTGATGCTCTTGGGAAAAAGCTTAAACACCTGGGCAAGGGGCAGATAGAGGAATTATCTAAAGAATTATTGGATAAGGAAAGAGAGTTAAAGGCCAAAGAAATATTGTTAGAAAAAAAAGAAGAGCAGTTAAAAATAAGTACTGAAGAGTTTAAAAAGAAATTGCAAGAGTTTCAAGAAAGACAAAGTCGTTTAATAGTTTGCCTGGATGACATAGAAAAACAAGAAAGTGAAAGAGTCGGGCATATGGTAGAAACAGTGTCTGGAATGAGGCCTCAAAATGCCGCCGATGTTTTATCAGTGCAAGACTCTGAAATTTCAGTAAAAATCTTGTCTCAACTCCCTTCCGATAAAGTGGCCAAGATTTTTAACCTGATGAATAAGGAAGTTTCTGCCCGGCTTCAAAAACAGTACCTAACTATGAAAAAATGATGATAACACATTTGGTTAAAAATTATTAACCGGAGATTGGTTTGATGATAGGCACAGGACCTAAAAATATTAATAAAGAAATTTTGATTCCAGGTAATCAGACGGTCGGCAGCAAGGGCGGGATTTCTCATTTATTAGGAAAGAACTCTGCTAAAAAAGATTTCCAATCTATTATTGAAGGGGAAATTGCGGGTAGTGAAGAAGTGCTTGGTGGTCATAGAAGTAGTGCTCTCAAAATCTTAAGTAATAAGGGTGCGCTTGGTAAAAAAGATAGTGCTTTGGGAAAACTTAACTTGGCACAACTGAAGATAGAGGGTGATGTTACTCGTGAAAATGGCGGTCAATTGGAAAAAATGATTGGTCACAAGAAAGTAACTCCTTTGAAACTTGGATTAAGCTCGGGTAATAATCAAAAGTATGAAAAAAAGATTGAAGAATTTCTGCAAAACAAAAATAATCCAGGTATGATCAAAAACCCGCATGTATCTGCCATGAGAAATCAAAATGCCAATCATGTTTTCAATAAAGTCAATCTGGATAAAATTGAAAATCAAAATCTGATAGTATCTAATAATGTCAGCGCTAATTTAAATAAATATCAAAAATTATCAACTAAAGATAAAAATAATATTGTGAAGCTTAATGTTGGTGAAAGTAAAATTGCAAAGAATGCGATTGAAGCTAACGATGGCAGCGTTAATACTGATAATCTTTTAGATTTTACTTTGAAACAAGATTTAAGTGATGGTTCAGGCGGGCAACATAGATTTTCGGAACACAAGTCGCTTATGCCGGAACTGCAATTGATGAAAAATGAGAAAGTTTTGAATATGGATCAACTCAATGTAAATGATCCTAAGGCATTAATTGATAAGATATCAAATTATATTGTAGAAAAATCTTTTGAAAATAAGGACTCGATTGATTTGACGGTTAAACATAACGAACTTGGTGAGTTTAGAATCAATGCCAGCAGATTGAAGCAAGGTGATAGAATTGATCTTGAGATTGTTACGACCAGTGATAAGGGGCATCGCTTTTTTACTGATAATGAATCTGCGATGGTGAAGTCATTATCAAACTCTGGCATTAAAATTGCTGATTTGAAAATTTCCACCGGTCATGAATCTCATATGAGCAGTCAAGATGGCAATTCATTCGCCAAAGAACATTCGCTCTTTAGTAAAACAGCCCAATATTCTTTTGACGAGAAACCGGAAGGATATGATGAAGATTCTCAAAGACGTAAAATGTTATGGGAGATGTTTAAAGAAAGGAAAGAGGCTTAATGGCAGAGATTGGAAAACCCCAAATTGCAAATAACAATTATTCTAATATAAAAATGCAAAATTCTGTTCTAAGTAAAGAAGAACAAATCAATAAAATTGCCGGAAATAAAACCAGTAGAAAATTTGTGGATCGACAAAGGCACACTCAGCTGGAGGGTGATGATTTCATGAAACTGCTCACTCATCAGCTTACGTTGCAAGATCCGACCGATCCAATGGACCAGAAAAAATTTGCAGCGGAACTTGCCCAATTCAGTCAGCTAGAGCAACTGCGTGGTATGAATCAAAAGATGGAACAGATTATGGGTAATAATCCCAGTCAGAATAAATATTTTGGAGCAAGTTTTCTGGGCAAACAGGCCATTACTGCGGGTACTTCGGTTAATTATAAAGGACAGGATATTGAGATTCCTTTTAGTCTGCCTAAAAATGCGAGCAAAGCAGTACTTAGAATTTATGATGAAAAAAATCAGATATCTAAACAGGTCGACTTTGAAAAATTAGCACAGGGTAGTCAGTTCTTTATGTGGGATGGAACTCAGTCAGATGGAACCAAAGTTAAGGAAGGAAAATATAGAGTGGAAGTGATTGCCTGGGATGAAACCTTGGCCAAATTTGAAGGTGAGACCAAGGTTTCAGGATTGGTAACCGGGGTTGGTTTTCAAAACGGAGATACTATTTTAGAAATTGAAGGGAATAAGAGGATCTTTTTGCACGATGTTGAAAGTTTTAAATTAGTAGAGGATAATAAAAATAACTTGAAAGCTGAAAATAATCCGGGCTTAAAGAGTGATGCGATAAAAGCCTATACAGATAATCAAGAGCTGGGGCAATAGGAAAAAAATGACAGGACCTAAAATTAATAACTTTTTTGTGCCGAATGTATCAAAACTGAAAGGGCAAAAAACTGTCGATTTAAGAGAGCAGCTTGGCAAAAATTCTACTCAGGGAGAATTTGAGGAACTCTTAAAGGTCCAGCTTGAAAATAAAAATGGATTAAAGGATGTTCAAGAAATCCAGCTTTCATCTCATGCAGCCAAGCGTTTGAAAGAAAGAAATTTAGAAATGGATGCAAATGAATTTTTTAAATTAAAAAAAGCCATAGGTACACTTCGGGATAAAGGAGGACATGACTCTTTAGTGATAACAGATAAAGCTGCTTATATTGTTGATGTTGATAATAATAAAGTGGTGACGGCATTGGAGAAAAAAGAGATGGCAGAAAATGTTTTTACGAAAATTGATTCGACGATTTTTATAGAATAATGACTTAGTCAGCATTAGGCTGGTCCTTTCCGGAAGCCTAATTTAAGCCTGTAGTTGTTTAAATTGCTGACTAACTAGGTGTCTAGGAGGGACAAAATGGGTATTCTTCAATCATTTCAAATTGGTGTTTCTGGTCTAGGTGCAACAGGTAATGGTCTTACCGTAATTGGTGATAATATCGCTAATGCAGGCACGATTGGATTTAAACGATCAAGGGCCGAATTTCAAGATGTTCTATCAACTTCCCTCAAAGGAGTGGATGGTGGAGATCAATTTGGCCATGGAGCTAAGCTTTCACATATCAAACCGACTTATACTCAAGGTAGTTTAACTAGAACTGAAAATTCAACTGATTTGGCACTTAATGGTAATGGCTTCTTTACAGTTCAAGCTCCCTTTGGAACTGGTTTCACTCGGGATGGATCCTTTAATTTTGATAAAGAAGGATTTTTGATTAATGGAGATGGATATAAGGTAATGGGATATACCGCTACAGAAGATGGAAAAATTGCTAATAAAATTGAACCCATTAAGCTCGGTAATACGACTGTTCCTGCCCAGGCCACTAAAGAAGTGGAAGTCTCTATGAATATTGATTCCCGAAGTAAAGTATTACCGTTTAATATTTTAAAACCTGATGATTCCTCCAGTTTTAATACAGGTATGACGGTTTATGATAACGTCGGAACCGCCAGATTGGTTACTCTCTATTTTAACAAAGCAAGCGACAATACATGGGAATATCATGCATGTGTGGATGGAAAAGATGCAGCCGGAGGAAAAGAAGGTCAAATGGTGGAGATGGCTTCTGGAAAGGTCATTTTCAATGATAAGGGAAATCTACTTCGTGAAGAGGAAGGAAAAAATGCTTTTAATTTTAATCAGGGTGCCGCTCCTGGACAAAAAATTAAATTTAATTTTGGAAAATCTATTACCGAAGGTGGAACTGGTATTGATGCTTCTACGCAGTTTGGTTCAGAGTCATCTGTCGCTAGACATTCCCAAGATGGTATGAGTGCTGCTACATTAGCTAGCTTGTCATTTAATGATGATGGTGTTTTGACCGCTGTTTATAATAACGGTTTTTCAAGAAATATGAGCCAGATCGCTGTTGCCAAATTTGAAAATAACGAAGCTCTCTTTAAGATGGGAAAAAATCTTCTTAAGGAAACCAGAAAATCTGGACAAGCGATTATGGGCAAACCTCATCAAGCAGGTCGAGGCGAGGTTGTGGCCAAATCTCTGGAACTTGCTAACGTTGACTTGGCTCAGGAATTTGTTGATTTGATAACCACTCAGAGAAATTTCCAGGCCAATGCTAAAACTCTAAGAACTGCTGATCAAATGTTAGAAGAGGTAATCAATATCAAACGTAATTAATAAATAATTAGAGATTTAGAAGGAAGTGGGCCCAGATAAAAGACTGGGCCCATTTTTATTTAACGAAGAATGTTGTATTGTTTTATTTTAATGTCTTTAGATATCAACTCAATGAGTTCTTGATTGAACTTATTCGAAATCGCATAGCTTTGTTCCTGTCTATCATACTTTTCTTTGTCTTCTACCTTGCCCACTTCCAATTTTTCCTTATTATTTGCGTTAACAATGACGAAATCTAAAACGTTATCAAAGGAATGGATCTCTGGAACCTTGCCATTAAAAATCTGATTGGCCTGAACAGGAGTAATTTCAAAATTGACGGATATGCCATCCAGTTTATTAACTTTTAAACCTTTTTGATATTCAGCAAGGTATTTTTCTTTTAAAACCTCCAACTTCTTGTAGTCTTTATTTTTAAAGGATTGAGTAACCTCATTTTTAATTTCCTCAATGAGTTTTTTAATTTCTTCTGTTTTTTGCCGGCTTAGGTATTCTTTGGCAAGTTCCTTCTGGTGTTTGTCCAAGGTCGCCACATATGCCGGTTTTTTGTCTTTTACATAAATGATGTGCCAGCCAAATTGAGTTTTGACAGGGGCGGAGATTTTTCCAATAGGTGTTGCGAAAGCAACATTTTCAAACTCGGGGGTCATTTGTCCTTTTTTAAACCAACCCAGGCTGCCGCCTTTGTCTTTTCCACTGGGATCCATGGTGTGTTTGTTCGCCATATCGCTAAAATTAGCGGTAGTTAATTGCTTGTGAAGAGCACTTATCTCCTGCTCGATATCCTTGTCGGTTTTTTTGTCAGTAGCTCTAAGCAAGATATGACTTGCGGAAATTTCATCCGGTTTATCTAAACTGGATTTTCTTTGTTCAAAAATGGATTTAATGAGTTCAACGTTTTTCTGGTCGGAAAAAAAGGTTGAGATTTCGCTGTCAGTGATGGGGATGTGTTTTTCCACGTTCTTTTTGTCTAGTTTAAAAACGTCAATATTGACTACATTAGATTTGAAATTTTTAATGGCATCCATATAGCCGTTAGTCAGGGGGAGGTTGCTGATAATTTGCTGATATTTTTTAAGTGCGATATCGGATTTTATATTTTTCTCAAATTCCATCGGACTGGTGCCTTGGTATCTTAAGAGTGATTTGTAAGTGTCAACATTAAATTCATGTCCGCTATTTTTCATCAATTCTTTGATGTATTCTTTAATTTCGGTATTACTGGGGTGTATTCCCAATTTGTCTGCCAGAATCAGGGAAAGTTTCTGGTTGATTAGTTGCTGGATAGTTTTCTCTTTAAGACCCATGGACTCAATTTGCTTGGCCGTAAGGGTGCTACCCCCAAACATTTTTGAATACATGGTTACATATTGCTCGAACATTCTCTCAAATTCTGCAATTTTGATTCGGTGTTTTCCAACCTGTGCAATTGTATCAGGAGCGCTCATCATCATGGTTTGAGAACTGCTGAAAAGAAATGAAATAACAACCAAGCCTATTACGATGGCGAGCAGTATGCTGGAGGTTCTTTTTTGAAAACTAGTAAGAAGAAAATTAGTTTTTGATTTGCTTTCTTGTTCATTCATATTCTCTTTCCCTTAAAATATAAAAATTTACATACAAGTTTAATACACTTAATAGCCTTTCGTCTAAATATATATGTATCAAAGATTATCTTGTTTTTATTTGGGTTAACTCTTCCAAATGAATTAAACTTTGTATTATAATTAAATTTTTAAATAAATCCTTTGAAGGGAGTTTTTTTTGAAAGATCAGCGACTGAAAATTGCTCTTCATATTTTGGTCATGGTGCTATCGCTGATAGTGATAGCCAGAAAGGATGCCGTGCATCACCAGACCTCTGTTTTTGAAAATCTGATGATTGATGCTTTTGCTCCAACTCAAAGAAGTATTTTTTATATTAAGGAAAAAACCTCTTCTTTTTTTCAACATTATATTACCAATGTGAACGCCAGCAAGGAAAACATCCTGCTAGGTGAGAAAATCAAGCATTTGGAAAACAGGTTATTTATTTATGATGAAATAGAAAGAGAAAATAATCGCATTAAGGATCTACTGCAGTTTGGAGAGGAAATCAAAAGCGATAAGGTTTTGGCCCAAATTGTGGCATGGGATGCTTCCTCGGATTTTAAAGTATTGAGGGTAAATAAGGGTTCTAAGGACGGTATTAAAATACTTTCCCCAGTGGTGACTGCCAATGGTTTGGTCGGATATGTCTTCAAGCTTACAGATCACTTTTCAGAAATAATTTCCATCTTGGATTCAAATAATCGGGTTGATGCCATTATCCAGCGTACTAGGTCCCATGGCATTGTGGAAGGTTTTGCAAAAGGGCGTTGTGTAATGAAATATGTGACCAGGACGGAACCGATTATTTTAAACGATTTGGTTATAACAAGTGGACTTGGAAATATTTTTCCCAAAGGGTTGAAAGTTGGGTCGGTCACTAAAATTGAGAAGGAGAGTTATGGTATAACTCAACATGTTGAAATTACCCCGAGTGTTGATTTTGATAGGCTGGAGGAGGTTATTATTTTGGTGTCTGATTTTATTCAGGTTACTACTGGTGAATGGCTCAAACTGGATGCGAGCTACGAAAACGAAGAGGAAAACTTTGAAAGTAAGATTGACAGTAAAAACGCAGTTCCCGGCGATCCAAAGAAGAAGGAAGAAAAAAGATGAAACTTAAATTCAGTCAAATCATTCCATCTTTTGTCATGACTATTTTGGTTTTGATTGTCCTTGAAATTTTAACCACGACTTTGCTGCCCATTTTAGGCATTGAACATTATCGATTGCCGTTTAATATACTTATTATTTTGTTCCTGGCTTTCAAGTTAGAGACACCTTTCATCGCCTGCTTGATACTGGTAGTTCAGTTGTTTTACTCTGTTTTTTCCGTCGAAGGGTGGGCCTATGGTACTTTTGCAGGAGTAATTGTCTGTATTATTATTTCTTATTTGCGTGACATGCTCCATTTTGATTCAAAACTTTTTACTATTTTTGTTACTCAGATATTTCAAGTGGTGTGGTTTATTATTGTGTCTTTGCTTATTTATTTAAGACTTGGCACCACTGAGTATATTTTATTAAAGTTGGCACGTTTTCTTCCGGAGAGCTTAGTAATTTCCTTGATGGCACCTTTCTTTTTTATGTTGCTTGACCAAATTTGGAAGGTCAAAGAGGGAGGGGTTTTGGGAGAAAATGATTAATGTTTGGCGAAGAAGATATTGTCAAATCCCATAAAAGCCGTGCTGATGTTATTACTAATATTATTTTAGTGTCATTTGCAATTATTCTGGCAAGGCTTTGGTATTTGCAAATATACATGGGGGAGGCTTACCGAAGATATTCTTTGGAAAACAGCCTTCGTAAAGAGACTGTGATGGCCCCCCGGGGAATGATTTTTAGTCGAAATAATGAATTAATGGTGCATAATGTTCCCCGGTTTGATGTTATTGTGGTTCCTCAATATTTAAAAACCCCTAAAGAAACCATTGAAATGCTTGCCCAACGAATTGAGATTCCTGCCGCCGAAATATTTCAAAAATTAAATCGGGCTAAGCGGGAACAGGCCAGCTATATCCCTGTGGTGATTAAGAAAAATCTTAGTCGTAAGGAGGTGGCGTTAATTGAAACTGAAAATTCTTATATGCCAGGGGTGAGTGTATCGACTTTTATTACCAGAGAATATACTGATGAATATATTGGCTCACACATGTTGGGTTATATTTCAAAACTGGATAAACAAGGGAAAAAAAAGGTCAAGGAGTACGATGAATTCCAGTATATTGGGGTAGCAGGTATTGAAAAGGTTTTTGATAAGCATCTTAAAGGGGATAATGGTTTTGAATTTGTGGAAGTTGATGCCCTCGGAAGAAAAAGAAGATATCTAAAAAGTGATTTGCTACTGGATGACATTCAAAATCGGCCAGCGGTTCCTGGTTTGAATATCAGGTTGACCATTGATCGTGATTTACAATTAGCTGCCTACGAAGCCTTGGAAGGAAAAGTTGGCAGCGTTGTGGCACTGGATGTAACTAACGGTGAAATTTTGGCGATCATCTCAAGACCTTCATACAATCCATCTATTTTCAGCCGACAGTTAACAAGTGATTACTGGAGTATTTTATCCAAGGATGAGAATGAACCGCTTTATGATCGGGCTATCCAGGATCATTATCCACCAGGTTCAACTTTTAAAACTATTACTGCGCTGGCAGCGTTAGAAGAAGGTATTGTGGATGAAAATACCGAAGTCCGTTGCAATGGTTTTTTCCAGCTTGGCAGAAAAATATTTCATTGCTGGAAAAAGCATGGACATGGGGCTGTGAACATTTATAAGGCCATTAGAGAATCCTGCGATGTTTATTTTTATAAGATTGGAACTAAAATTGATATTGATGTTTTGGCAAAATATGGCAAAATGCTAGGCTTTGGCAATAAAACAGGTATATCACTACCTCGGGAGACCCGAGGGCTTATTCCCACTAAAGATTGGAAGCTCAAGAAAAATGCAGTCCCTTGGCAGTTGGGAGAAACTTTATTGACAGCGATCGGACAATCCTATGTACTGGCTACTCCCTTACAATTAACCGTCGCCTATGCAGCGATTGCTAATAACGGCAGACTGGTCAAACCGGTTTTAATTAAAGAAATATTTTCAAATGCTGGAGATATTATTCAAAAAGGCAATATTGAAATTTCAAAAGAAAAAATATTTTCTGATAAAACCATTAAAATCGTCAAGGATGGGCTTTTTCAAGTTGCCAATAATCCTACGGGAACAGCATGGTGGTATAGGGGAAAAGGCATTAATATGAGTGGTAAAACTGGAACCTCACAAGTCGTGCGTTTCTCAAGTGATAAAATTTTTAATAAATGTGAAGACAATGAGTACAAGCTGAGACATCATGCAGTTTTTGCAGCTTACGCTCCTAGTGATAATCCGAAAATTGCCGTCGGAGTGGTGGTTGAGCATGGGTGCCATGGTTCTTCTTCCGCAGCCCCAGTTGCCACCGCCATAATTAGTAAATATTTGGATAAATATTACCCGGAATTACGAGAGAAGTATTTGAAAGAGGATAGCAAAATGCTCGCAGCACATTGGAGCAGAAAGAAAGCCCAAGCCGCCGAAGAAGCCAAAAAGCATGATGAAGAGTAATGAACGAGTTTAGCAATCTGAGGAGACTATGAATTATACAGCAATACTTGAGACCTTGAAAAAATATGATTTCAGTTTTTTTGGTGCGGTGATTGCCATTTTTTTTATAGGTGTTATCAATCTCTATTCTGCAACACAAGCCTCAGACCAATTGTCTCATTCAAATTTATTTAAAATTCAATTGTTTTATTTTTTTATTTCTTTAGCGATAGCGTTGACGGTAAGCTTCGTTCAAACTAAAAATTATTTTAGATATGGCTATTTTATCTATGGGGTCAATGTTTTTTTGCTTATTTTGGTTTTAACTCTTGGAAAAATTGGAATGGGAGCTCAACGTTGGCTGGTGCTGGGTCCAATTAGTTTTCAACCTTCCGAGTTTATGAAAATATCTATTGTGTTGGCTTTGGGAAGATGGTTTACCAAAAGTGACCCTCATTTAGTGCTTGGATTTAGAGAATTAATTATCCCAGCTATTATTACTTTTATTCCCATGGTGTTAATTGTTTTGCAACCGGATTTGGGCACCGGGGTTTTAATTGGGTTAATATTTTTTATGATTGCATTTTATCGAAGACTTCGTTGGAAAATCATTGTCATGCTTGGGATTATTTCTTTAATTGGCGGGAGTGTCATGTACCAATATGGGTTAAAGGAATATCAACGCAAAAGAATCATTACTTTTATCAACCCAGATTCAGATGCCAAAGGTTCCGGGTATAATGCTATACAATCAAAAATTGCCATCGGTTCGGGAGAATTTTTAGGTAAAGGTTATAAAAAATCAACCCAAGCGTCGTTACAATATTTGCCAGAAAATCATACGGATTTTATTTTTTCTATTTTTAATGAAGAGCATGGTTTTTTTGGTTCGCTGGTTTTAATATCCCTTTATATTGTGTTGTTTTACAGGTTCATATGGCTGGCCCAGTCAGTGACCAAAATTTATGATTCAATTCTGGCGATTGGTCTGATGTCTATTTTTTTCTGGCATACATTTATTAATATGGGAATGGTGATGGGACTCATGCCTATTGTAGGGGTTCCCCTTCCACTGCTTTCTTATGGTGGAACGAGTCTTTTAACTTTCATGATATGTTGTGGGGTGGCTACCTCCATTAGTAATTCGAGAAACTTTTTTTAAGTCGGCATTCATATTGCAAACACAATTGGTATAGTTCTAAAACTACTGGATTGTGGGTTTAATATGATTAAAAATCTGTTTAAAGTTTTTACGGCCGTATTTCTACTTAATTGTTTGATTTATTCCTTAGAAGTATCGGCTACGGATAATTCCAGCGTTATTAATCAACTAAGATCCGATTTGTGGTATAACGGTATTCAGATTTCCGATGTAAATGAAGAATATGATGCGCCTGATGTGGTCGAGTCGCAGGAGTTGGAGCAAGATCAAATATCCTATCCTGTTGAATTAACTATTCCGCTCTATGAAAAACTTGGCCCAGTATAAATAAATAATATTTTATTGATTCTTTTTAGTTTCATTATATAGTATGAATAACATACTAATAATGTAATAATCCTAAAATATGAAAAAAATTGCGTCCATTGGCAGCTATCTTAAAAAAATCCATAGGGGATATGGGAACAATATTCTTAGTCTATTAAGTCAAAGAGGTTTTACTGATTTAAGAATTAGCTTTTTGGAAGTTATGCTTTATGTTTGTGAACATAACGGGCCGACTATCCGGGACATTGGTATTGGATGTAACTTAAAAAAGCAAACAATGACCAGTCATTTAAATGAGCTCAAGAAAAGAGGATATTTGTTTACAGAAATCAATCCAAAGGATCGTCGTGAACAGCGTGTTCGTCTGACTGAGTATGGGGAAAAGTTTAAATTAAATTTGATTGAAAGTGTTAGCGAATTGGAAAAAACCTATATTGATATAATCGGGGAAGTCGAATTGGAAAGGGTTAATCTCATGCTGGCTAACTTTTATGAAAAATTGCACGAGTCCTCACTTATTTCATAGCAAGACAGGGGCTGGATAAGCTCTTGTTAGTATGATGGGTAAAATGAACCAAAAAATATATTGCCTGTGATAACGGATGTTAAAAGACAGGAAACTAAAAAAATGGCACCTTCATAAAGACCAAAACCGATTTCAGGGCCCAGCAGTTCTTTTCCATCTTCTGATAAGACATCAGATCTAAAATCATTTTCAATTTTAAAAATTTTAATCAGTCCCCATCTGAAAAGAGGAAAGATGATTATCGATAGAAGTATTTTTAACACCACTTGAATATTATACCAGACGTAATCTTTCATGTTGTTTTCCAAGGAGGAGGAAATGATTAATGTCCAACCCAGAATGAAACCTCCATAAGAAAATGCTGCTGAAATATTTTTTTGCACAATTAGTTTATTGAGTGATAGTTTTGAAACGATGGGGAAAGACCGAACACTAAATCCAAGAATCACCATTGATAGTAACCACATAAGTAAAAATAAAATAAAATTATTTTCCGAAGCCCTGATGACAGTTGATACAATCAGAGCAATGCTTAAGGTATTGGCAAAACTAATAATAGCATAGGAATAATTTTTTCGTTTAATGATTTCATCTATATATTCAAAATTATAAAAAACAATACTTTCAATAATGTAGATAGATAGCAGATAGATAATAAATATCAGGGTCGCCTGGATCAAAAAGGTGGTCAGTGCCAGCATAATTCCATTAGAAAGATAAAAATAAAAATTCGAATAAACAATTCCAATTCCAAGGATTCGTCCAAAAAGATGAATGGTGTCGGGAGAGTTTTTTGAGGGATAGAATTTTTTTAAGAGTTGTTGTTTGGATGACGGGTAAAGAAAAATGTGGGCAAATTTATATAAAACAAGTGTCAGGCATATGAAAGCGGTAAACACTATCCTTAGAATCATCTTATCAAAAATCTCATTCATAAATAAACTCCAGCTATATCTTGTTCACCGTATTGCCGTGTGGAACTTTGGGTCGATACTTCTTTTGCCACGGAATGCTTAAAAAGTTTTTCAAATGGTATTTTATTTTTTCGATATTTTGAATTTTTCTCTGGTTATGTTTATAAAACTCTTTGGAGATGGTGCCATTTAGTCCAAACTCTTCATTGGTACCATAAAAAGGTTTTTCGCTCGCAAGGTTGATTTTTAGTTGTGTCAAAAATTCTTTGGTGGGCCTAAAAGTCCCCCAGCCAAAAAGTTCAGGAAAGTGTTTGTATCCTCTATGAAAATCCCATATCTGATTACCTGAATTTTCATAAGTCCATTTCCCGTAGAATGAGTCATCCACATAGAGCATGCCTGGAGGGCTAGGGATAAAGGTTTCTTCATTTAAACGTTCTTTCCGGTTAAACAGGCTCATTCCTAGATTAAGAATATTATCTTGGTAGTAATTTTTGGAAATTCGCATGGTAATCGTTTCTGGTTGAGTAAAACCGTGGACTATTTTATATCGGTGAAAATAGGTTTTGATAATAAAGCCTGCTTTGAAGTAATCAATTAAAATCGCACTTACCGGGGCGTTTTTAATATACTTTGATAGATCATACTGATTTTTTATATAAGGGGTTATTTTTTCGGCAGGAGCAAAACTTTTCGACATTCCCAAGTAGACCAGGACCAGTAAGGCATAAATAGAAAATCGATTCATGTTTTTCATTGATAACAGTGTACCATATTATCAGGGTTGCTGAAGTTACTCAATAATGAGATTCTCCAGTTTGGGTTGGTGGCCGGTATTAATGAGTTCAATAATTTGATTTTTGTGCGACGCTTTCAGGAGGGATATATCCAAATGCAGGCGGTTAACAGCGTGTGATTTTTCAAATTTACTGAATAAGTCGGTTGCTTCATTGATGTGGGAGAAACTGCGTTGTTGGGTTTCATGAAGAGTGCGCACCACCTTGATTGTATATTTGCTGGGTGCTTCATTCAGGGCAATGTATTTTGAAATTCTTTTGGAAGACGAGCATCTGATATAATCAATATTATTATCATCTAGGTATTTTTGAATCACTTCTAATTTTAAAAGTTGTTCATCATTGAATGATTCAAAAATTTTGGGAGGAATTTTATTTTTTACTAGATTGTTGGCATATTCTGATTTTGATTTTCTCAGAGTCTTCATTAAATAATAATCATCATGCTCAAAATACTCCTCTATATCAGCGGGAAGACGATATTCATCAGGAGAGTTTAAAAAGTATTTAACCAGCAATTGCTCCAGACAGACAGCTTTGTAGTGAAAGTACACCATTAAAAACATGTGATATCTGCTCAAGAGAAAATCATCAAATGTGACGACTGCTCTTTCTGATAATCCCAGATAAGCTTCCGTCCCCACCAGACAGATTTCCAAATTATTTATAAGCCAGTCCAGATCAAAATTGCCATAACTTACTCCACAAAAATAACTATCACGAAGTAGATAATCCATTCGATCACAATCAAGTTCACTGGAAATTAATTGATGTAAAATCGGAAAATAATTGATTCCCTTATAGGTGAAATAACTGGGTTCAGCGGTCGTACCGGTAATCAGGTCAACAATAAATTTTCTCTCGATTCCAAATTTCTTTTCAACCAGATAAAAAGCGTCACTAAATGAACTGTCGGCGATGGCTTTTATGGTGTAGTCCTCATGCCTTGCCTGACGGTCATGTTTTTGATCATTGGTGGATAGGTATCGGATAGGGATCATTAATTCACTTAGAGCAGGCATGACTATCTCAGTGGTATGACTTAAAGGGGCATGACCTATATCGTGTAATAGACATGCCAATCGAAAAGTTTCTTTTAAGGTTTTTATTTTTTGTTCTTCCAGTTGACTGTTAAAGACACTATTGAATGCCATGGTTCCTATGTGCATGACTCCGATGGAGTGTGTGAACCTGGTATGGGTTGCTCCAGGGAAAGGATATTCACAAAATCCTAGTTGTTTGATATTTCTTAGCCGTTGAAAAAGATTGTGTTCAATTATTGGAATTTCTTCATCAAGAATATTGATTGAACCATGCACTGGATCTCTGATTTCCATCACACTTCTCCTTGATTAATAAGCATACGGGGCGTTTGGGTGATGTTTAAACGTGTACACTTTTACCTGACAAATTGGCCAATTTCCAATAAAAAAAGGCTCAAAATATCATGAGCCTTTTTATTTTTTAAAGTAATTTTTTTAGTCGATTAGTTTTCTTCGTCTTCTGAGCCTTCTGCATAGCGCTCATCTTCGTCTACAAACTCTTCTCGATCTTCGTCATCTTCTCCATCGAAGGCATCGTTGTAACCCCAACCGTAACCGTATTTGCCTTCCTCTTCTTCTTCCTCATCGTCCGTGCCAGCCGGGTCAGCTGCCACAAAACCCTCCTCACTTTCTTCCAGCTCATCCAAAGGAACTTCTTCGTTGTCGAGTATATCTGTTTCGCATTCAGAATCATCACAGCAACAGCAACCAGAGGTCTCTGCAGAGATCTTGGTATCTAATTTTTCAACAAAAGGATTCTTTTTTCCTTTAACTTTCTTGGCAGCTGCTTTCTTGGGTTGCGCTTTAACAGTCTTTTTCTTGGCTTCCACTTTTTTAGTAGCTTTCTTGGCCACTACTTTTTTAGTGGCTTTCTTGGCCACTACTTTTTTGGTAGCTTTCTTGGCCACTACTTTTTTGGTAGCTTTCTTGGCCACTACTTTTTTGGTAGCTTTCTTGGCCACTACTTTTTTGGTAGCTTTCTTGGCTACGACTTTTTTCTTAGGTGTGATTTTTTTAGTTGTTTTTTTCTTTGCCACGGGCCCCATCCTTTTTTAAAAATTTGATTTAAAATTTATACTAAAAAATTATATCTGTACTTTTATAAAGATTTCAATCACTTTTTGTCGGTAATTATAAGATAAACTTTATGCCTTATGAACAAAAACTTTTTTAGTGTGTAAGTTCTCCAAATTCAGACAAATCGTCAAGCATGATGGGATTTTTAAAATCGGGTGTGTTTTGGGGATATACATCCGGGATTACGTTACCAATATCGGAATGTTCCTGGTAAAAACCCAAACCTGAATAACTCGGTATGTTTCCTGATCCATTTTTAGTCAAAGCTGCCATGGCGATAAATTTAACGGAATAAAAATTCCTTCTGGAAAATACATTTTCGCTCCTGCCTCTGAGTTTGTTGGCGCTGGACACTTCACCATCGGGAGTAGCCCCTTGCCTAGATCCGGGCAAATAAGCGGTGTGAAAGGTGGTAGATTTAAGCCCTGAAGGTGGGACCACCGCATCACTAGGTCCCCTGTAATGATCTAGAAAATAATTGGAAAAGTTGGGATTATTATTGGCCATTTCACTCCAGTACCTCTCCAAAGAAAGGGCCAAAGGAACGATACCGCAAGTGGTACTGTTATTGGAGTTAAAAAATATTCTGAATTTACCGGCAATGGAGAGGGTTTGGCAGTCGGTGTCGGTAGCTGCATCCTTGTAAATGATATCTGCGGCAGGGGCCATGGAATCGTTTTTGGTGACCGATGAACGGATGTCATGGGATAGTTTTTGAAGTCCTGATATAAAAGTATTAATGGCATCGTGATTTTGATTTATGTATTCATTAAGAGACCCCAATAAATCATTAGCGTTTTGATGCAGCGCTTCTGGACCAAAAAAAGGTGCCAATAATGAGTGCTGATCGCATGGGGAAGCTATGGCAGGAACGGCATCCGCTTGGTCGCCATCGGTAGCACAGGTGGGAACCAGGTAATTAAGGGTTTCATATTTGGTCGGTCGTCTTACGTTGTAAATAGCCTCATTGACGGATTCAGCGGAGATAACAGTTTCTTGTCCCAGAGGAGGGATGTTAGCTGCAAACATTTTAAATTGGGATTTGTCATAGAGTCCTGCAAATTCGTTGATATTTTTTGCGTTCTCAATGCTGGTTGCGGGAGTAACTATTTGAATTGTATCAACTTTTGAACTCCCAGCGCTTGAATATTTGGTTTGGTTTAGGCCTATCTCAAGGTGGGAATCCAAGTATTCATACAAGAGGTTAGGGATGGCAAATGTAAGATTGTCTCCCGTATCAGGTATGCCCCCAATGACATCGTTATCACTGGCAACAAAAAACCTGCCTCCTCCGGGTTTGGTCAGAGGTATAATCGGGTCAGGCATGTTTCCTTGAGGTAAGCCCCCGGGCTGGACACCTGATATATATGGTAAGGATCGATACTGCCTAGAGCTTATCCTGGGTTTAACTTGGGTATTGGAATCAATGTGAAATAGCCGAGGGCCAATTTTTCCACCAAATGGTTTAGCCGCAGCATAGGCTGAAATCTCAATGCCGTTGTCATCTTGAAACGGATAAAAGAGCCCAATAAATTGGGTTTTTCCTTTAACAGCGTAGTAGGTGAGAACATCCGGGTTTTTAATAAAGCCAAATAGGTATCCGGGAACGGGGATGGCGGTATTTGCCCGGTCACAAGAGGCCTCAGCTTTAATATTTCCATGGTCCATCTCTGCTGTCCGGCTCGAGAAAGTACTAAAGTAAGTGACCAGATTGAGAGGGTAGGCTTGTAAATCAAGATATTGTTTAATGCGAGGACTAACTCCTGCAATACTTCCTGAAGCGGGTATTAGAAATGTTGATAGGGTATTATGATTGGGAGCAAAGGCATTGGGTGCAATTTCGTAGAGAGTAAATCTTTCTTGCATGTGGGGATTTAGGTTGCGATAGGCTGACCAATAGGCCTTGATGGGCCTTTCATTGATCGGGATGGTGGTGTATTGATCGTCCAAACTTCGCACATCCATACCACAATCGCCGCTGGTGCACATACCATCTGTAATAGCTGGCCGGTTTACAAACGTTTCCAGATTTCTCATACGTACGGCCAGCTCAAAAGCCTTTGGCCAGGCCCCTGGTCGATTGGAAGCAATGCCAGGTGCCCCTGGCACAATGACTCCTCCGACTCCGTAGGCCCACATGAGTGCAACCCCAAAATTTATCTGGGTCCGCTCTGAACAGTTTTTTGCCTTGGTTTTAACAATGCTGTTTAAAAAAACCTCTTGGTGTTCGCTGATGCCAGGGATGCTTATGGGTTTAAATCTAGGCAGACCGGGAACGAGGGCAGCTTCGCAAATGTTAAATTCAGATCCGGTTTTTCCAAAGTGAAAGCAAATGGAGGGAAGATTGTATTTGGAATATGCATTGGGGTCATAGGCAAATTGTTCGCTGTCTTTAAATATGGTGTCTGCTCGAAAACTCATCTTGTCACCAAGTGGTTGAAGTCCACTGATTCCATAAGCCCCAGTGAGTCTTGTTTTGGTCAGTGAGGCCTGTCCTAAAACGTAATACTTGAACATCCACTCCTTATAGACATTTCTCATTTCCCAATTAAGATAAGCGATGTTGGTTAATTGTTTTGCCTGAACGGATGCTCCGGCCCAGGCTGCTGCATCAACTGCGTTTTGCAGATTAATTTTTGCCTTCACAAACAGTCCTACATTGATAATAAAAGCGAGCAGAGTCATGAGAATAATGAGTGACATTCCCAGAAAAATAGATAGCTGCCCTTTGGAATGATTTATAAGGGCGTTTAATTTGGATAGCGTTTTTTTAAACATTTAATTAAATAACCGAGTGAATAAGTGTCTCAATGATACTGGAGTCAATTTGTTGCGTCAATTAATCGCCTGGATTTGATGTAATGCGCTAAAATTACTTTAAAAGTGTAGTCTATCCCAGAGTATATAACATGGCACTTATCTTGAAACTATAATTAATATCCATCGAAACCGAGCGATGGTAGCTGAACGTTTAAATGCATTCGGTACACCCTTCACAAAAAATCTTCATTAAGCTGGTTTAAAAAGCCACAATCTAGTTGCATGTCTAACCTCCGAGGTTTCTTATGAAACCTTGGAGGCGCTTTTTTATTGAGGAAAAACTTGTCCGATAGATTTTCATCTCATCGTGTGGGTATAATTAGTTTGTGGAGGGCATTTGAATCCGAAGGCATTGGTTAAAAGAACATTCAAGTATAAAAAAGCAGCGATGGAATTTATTTGTCCTCTTTGTGGAACTTACCGTGCTTTTACGTTGAGACCTCAAATAGCCATCAGGAATTATTTGCACATCTTTATGATTACAGTCATTTTGGTAATGTGCTTATATCCAGTGATGAAATTAAATGCAGTATGGCTGTTTTTTGTGGTTTGGGGGGTCTATGAATGCATTTTAAGAATGCTATTTAGAAAGCAAGTGGCCTGTCCTCACTGTGGTTTTGATGTTTCTTGGTACCGCAAAGATGTGAAGGTGGCCCGTAAGCAAGTGGAGGAATTTTGGAAAAATAAGACTCCAGCGGTTAAGCCCAAAATAGTGGAAGAGGTAAAGTCAGCAGAAATTTCAACTTTGTAAATAAATATCGTCTATAAAATATTTATTTTAAATGCCAAACGGGCAAATATTTTCAATTAATTATAAATATTAAATCTAAATTTCAAATGCAACTGCGATTTGGCATCAAGGTTTTAATAAAACACTTTAAAAACAGTATTAATCGTACTATTGTTCGATTAGAAAAGGAGAAATTTATGAGTATTAATAAAGTGATTATCTTAGGAAGATTAGGTAAAGACCCTGAACTTAAGTACACTCCTTCTGGTGCAGCTGTGTGTAATTTTTCAGTTGCTACTTCCGAAGTTTGGACAGATAAAGCTGGCCAAAAACAGGAAAAGACCGAATGGCATCGCATTGTGGTTTGGGGGAAATTGGGAGAGCTTTGTAATCAGTATTTAGCTAAAGGACGCCAGGTATTTGTGGAAGGTAAAATTCAAACCAGATCGTGGGACGATCAAAGCGGTCAGAAAAAGTATGTAACCGAAGTAAGTGCCACCAATGTGCAATTTTTGGGAGATGCTAAAATGGGAGCGGGCAAGACCACTACCACCGAAAAAACGGTTGATAATAATGAAGCAAGTAATGTATTTGAGCAGGATTTCAGTGTCTCCACAGATGCCAACTATACACATGATGATATTCCTTTTTAGAAAAGAATATCTGACTGAAAAGATCAGTACAAAGCATGAGTTCATCTCATGCTTTTTTTTATCCAATTTTTTAAGTTTTTGTCTAAATTAAAACCAAACCTACCGACAAGATAGACGAGGATTTATATGGTGTTAAATGTCGATTATAGATAAGCATTACTTTTTTTCAATCTCTTTTGAGTTTGTCACAGTTGGGGAACCAATACTCTATGATTTATACATCAATTCATCAGGGTTGGAAGGCAAGGAAAGGTTTGTACGAATTTTTCCGATGGGAGGGGCCCTTGAGAGGGACGATGTTCTGCGTTTTAGGAATAAATATCATCAGCTTTATGTGTTGGAAGAGCAGCGGGATTTGTATCTCAGAAGTCTTATTAAAAATAAAAATGTTCCCAATATAAAAAAAGCAGAGGTGATAAAGGACACGGCTATTCAATATTTGGACACTATTTTTTCTGATGATAGAATTTTAGATAATGAAATGCTCGAAGATGTCATTCATGGTTGTCGAGATTCAGTGGAAGTGATGGTAGAGGTGGTCCAGGATTATTCAATTAATGATATTCAGGAATTGATTGGTAATTTAAGTTTTCATGACTTTTATACATATGATCATTCCATTAATGTTTCAATGTATAACATATCCATTTTCAAAACTATGAAACCAAATGCTAAAAAGGAAGAGCTCGTTTTGGCAGGGATGAGTGGGCTTTTGCATGATCTGGGTAAAATGAGTATACCTACTCATATTATTAATAATCCGGGTAAGCTGACAGATGAGGAATTTGAGATTATCAAAAGTCATCCACAGGCCGGAAGGGATTTAGTTGAAAAACAGGTGAAAAATATTGTGGGTCTTGATTTGGAAGTAATCAAGCGAGTTATTTTTGAACATCATGAAAATTTTAATGGTTCAGGATATCCGGGAAATAAAAGCGGCAAGGACATCCATATTTTTGCCCGGATTACTGCGATTGCTGATTTCTACGATGCTATTACCACCAAACGCTCTTATCATAAAATCTTGTCAACTGATGAGGCCATATCGGTTATGTCCAAGTCAGTAGGTAAAAAAATTGATCCGGATATTTTTGATGTTCTGGCCAAAAACGCTAAAAAACTGGTTACCACTGGTGATCCTAAAATGGTTTTGCCGGACGATTTCGATCCATGCCAGCCTCATCGTGAGTTACCTTTTGAGGAATTTAAACCACATAAACAGGATCATGATCTGTTTGGTAAAAATGATGAGAAAACCTTCGGAAGCGTTAAAGTCAATTTAATAGGTCAAGGTTGTGATCATCATAAAAATGAAAATATTGATTATGAATCATCTTCAGATGATACCGTAACGGTAAACCCCGAAGAGTTAGCCGAAGAAGAAGATGATGATAGTGTTAAAAATAATCCGCTAAAGAAAGTTTCTTAAAATTGATCAAGGATTTGGCTTCCAACTGCTTTCCTTTAAATTCGACATTCAAATATAATTTTTTTATTGAAAATGAAATGGGCTATGGCTATGCTACCTCCAGGGATCAGAAAATATGAATGATTTTCTTTTCGAAAAATTCCAGATTAAGGTGGGATATGCCTATTATTTTAAAAGTTTTATCGTTGTTATTGATGTTTTCGGCATGTACTAATTATTTTCTTTTGCCTGATCGATTCCATTATAGTGATCCTAGAAACGAATCACATTTGGAGTATGAGGATATTTATTTTGCTTCCCTAGAAAATTTAAAATTACATGCCCAACTTATAAAAGATAAAAGCGCCCGTAAGGGGTTGATGGTTTTTTTTCATGGGAATGCTGAAAATTTATCAAGTCACTATTTAAATTTTTCATGGATACCTCCAGAGGGGTATGATTATTTGATTGTAGATTGGCGTGGCTATGGGCGCTCGTGGGGTGAGGCACAAGTTGAAGGGGCCATATCAGATTCCATCAAAGCGCTTGAGCTGGCATGGGAGTTAAAAGAAAAAAGAGGTTATAAAAAGTTTATAGTTTATGGCCAAAGTATGGGAGGAGCGATTGTTGCCAAGGCCCTTTCTGCATTTAAAATGACTGAAAAGATTAATTTACTGGTTTTGGATTCAACCTTTTATGATTACAAAAAAATTGCATTTGATGCCTTATCTGGCCATTTTATGACTTTTTTATTTTCGCCACTTTCCTATGTGCTGGTAACTAACGAATATTCTCCTGAAAATGAACTTAAACACCTCAGTATTCCGATATTAGTGGTACATGGTACTTCTGATCAAACGATCCCTTTTAAACATGGAAAAGATGTCTTTGGGCAACTTGGAACAGCTAAAAAATGGTTTTGGGAAATTGAGGGAGGAAATCATATCGATATTTTCATGAGGCATGATGGAAAGTATCGAAAACAGTTTTTAGAATTACTGGAAACTATTTAATACATGATGTACAAGCGGATCGTTTTATAGAGTGCCACGGAACCATGCATGAGCGAAATGATGAAGGTGGTATATCCCAAGGGTTTATGCCATCTAGGTTTTTTTCTAAAAAACTTCAATGAAATGGTTAACAGCATAAATAAAAAGGCAATAATACCTGAATAGAGTATAAAGTCAGACATATAAACCTCTACATTTTTTCCTTTAAAATTCCTACAATCATTTTGTCTCGCATACCATGAGACTTCTTGCTGTGAGATTCCCCTATCCCCTTGTCGGCGTAACCCTTGGTGCAGTCTTTGCCACAGCACTTAAACAAAATTTTATAAGAACCGGGGTGATCAGTAAGAAATTTGGTTACATCATAGATATATTTATCTATGAGTACAAAACAAGATTCTTTATTGTTGTGTTTGATAAATTCTTCAACGGTATAAACTTTTAATTTGGATTTATCAATTTCCCCGCCCAAAGCAAGGTTTTGAACAATTATAAAAAATAATACTAAAAACTTTTGGTAAATACGCATGCGACTTCCTTTTTGCTGACGGGTAAAAAGTTTAAAGTCCAATCCATTGAAGAAATGGTGGCCAGGCCAAATGATATGGCAGTAACTGCAGCAAATATTTTATGTGCATCAGCAAACGAATCCAGCTTTTTACCGTCTTTGTGTTGACTATGGGCACTGATTCCAGAAGCCACAGTTAGGAACATGGCTGGCGCATGAATCCAAATGAGTTTTTTATGGATTAATATATTTTCAGTTTGTTTTACATCCTTTGGCCTTGGAGCCAGATAAGCAAATGAGGCTGAAGTTAGGTATGAGATACCAGCTGTGATTCCTAGCCATTTATGTGTGTTACTTTTTTCATTGTCTGGTGCAGTTATAAGAGTGAGGCCCATCAGCCCAACCGTGGCCCAGGCGGAATAAAGGTGAGCATCAAGAAATCGGCGTCTGTCTTTTAATACGGCCAGTTCGTAAGCATCATCAGGGGAGGATTCAACGGCTAGCTGGGACAGAGGGTCTGCTTTTTTCTCTTTTTCAGTATTAGCTTTGGTGTCCGAGAGTGCTTGAGAAATATTGAGTAAAGAAAATAGTAAGAAACAAATAAGTATTTTCATTATGCTTCCAATGTGAAGTAAGGTTAGTAGATCCTACTATTTATCATTTTTGGAAAAATAAGTCTAATCTTGTTTATTTTAAATGTCTGAGTAAAAAGATTTTTTAGTGCAATCTAGCGCTGAAACTCAATTCCTCCCCAGATTATATTTTCTTCGCTATCAAGATTTTTTTCATATACCAGTAGGAAGTGAATGTCCTTCTTAAAAAGTCGCTTACTGGTTTTGACACCGGTACTAATTTTGGTTGTACTTCCCGGCAAAAAAGTTGGCACATCGCCAGATATTGGCATTTCCCCGCCTACAAAATATTCCCAACCCCCTTTGGCCAGAGTTTCTTTCATTGCAACCCTGGTTCCCAGTGTGCTTATATAAACAATCATATTGGTGGTTAGGGAGGTTTTAGAGGATAAATCTATCTGTGCCTTCCCTTCAATTTCCGTTTCACCTACAAATGTGTCTGGCATAGAGTTGCTTTTTCCGATGTGGTCTCGGGGAAAGGGGAAAATATTTTCTTTGATAGTGACACTGACCTTATCGTCATACTCAAAATTTGCACCAAGCGATAGGACTGTGAATGCATCTCCTTCTTTGTCAAAATGATAAGTTTCGCCATTTTTTCTAACCAATTTGCCAGTGCTCAAAAGAGTGTGGAGTTCGGCGCTGCCAATGGCGTGAATTGAAAAATTTCCTTTCTGATAACTGGGAGATTCGTAGGCGGTTTTTAAGCGAGCATATAAGGTTGATTCACTCAAATCGTATTCAATGGATTCGCTTTCGAAGGAATCTTTTAGAAGTGAGAAGGCGAGTCCTGTTTCCAAGCTTAAGTTTCCCCATTTTTTATTTTTCCACTGGAATGTTGAGTTGGTGGCGATTCCAGATATTTTTTGTCCATGGCCCGTTACTCCGGTGTAAACGGTGCCGATCGTTTGATTTCCAATCCCTATTTGAAGTTTACCGAGAGAATATTTATATGGATTAAAAACATATTCTGGTCTTCCGGTTACTTCATGTAGAATTTCTTTTAATTCGCTGGGGATATTGGCAACTGGTTTACCTGAAGCATCGAATACCCTATAGCCTAAGCCGATATCCGGGAGTGAAGTCTGTTGACGCAAGCTACCTGGTCCATTGCCTTGATCAAAAGTTACTTCATCATAATTTAATTTAATAATATCTGACTTGTTATTTGGATTCATGGCTATCATAGTGGCATGTCTTCCGTAGGCAGATAAAAAGGTTACTTCGTACGCTGAAACTCCTAGCTCTTCAAACATATGAGCTTGTGCCCAGGCAATGTCTCGGCAAACCCCACCCGGGGTGCCGGATTTAGTAGCGTAAAGTAGCTCTTCCACCGTTATAAAATTAGGGTTGGAATCAGCGTCTTCTGCTCTGCTGTAATTATAATTTTGAAGCATTATTCTTCCTATCTTGGACATAAGCTGGGTATAGTCGTCAAAGCTGAATTTTCCTGATTTGGAAAGATCTTGCAAAACACTTCTCCATGAAGGGGGATTATTGATCATTTGGTTGATAACAATACTTTCTTGCAGAGATTTTTCAGGGACAGTAACCTGATATTTGCTTTTTATGTATGAATCGAGTGTTGATGTTGCTAGAGAAAGGCTTAACTTTAGAAAAGATATTTTAGGATAGTCTTTGGTAAAATTATCAAAAATTTTCCGAGCAGTAATGATGTTTGATGTTCCAATTTTAATTTTTAGTAATTCGTTATCCCAATTATGATCAATTTGGGCCTGAGGAATTTGATTATCTCCTTCGTTTGCCACATTCAGTGCAGTGATTCTCTGGTTAAGTTTATCCATTTCGTTTTCAAAATTGGTTAATTCTTCAAACATTGATGGTGAATGATAATCTCGATTGTTGGATAATGGGTTGGTGTCTGCAAAACTATAACTACCTAATTGGGCCAAAATAATTACTCCAGTCAGATTTAATATTTTAGAGAGCATAATTATTTTCTCCTTAAAAACCGAGATGGCTGGGTTTTATAACAAAAACTAATAAGACTATTTTTAACACGATGCGCAATAAAAAGAAACGGGTTTATCAAAACCGTGTATTTATAATACTGCATCTAAGTTATTGAAATTTTAGGGGTTATGTAAAACACAACTAATTATTCTAAAATTTTAATGTTTTGTTTAAGTCGAAGAACGGTTTTACTGTTTTTGAACCAAGGTGCTAATTTCACAGTATGTTCTTTTGTTTGACACAATCATTGCTCCGAAATAGATTTTTCACAATTTAGACAATATAGTCACGGAGAAATCATGAAATTTATCTATATTATTATTATTGGTGCATTATCTCTTTCTTCTGCTTACGCCCAAAATGATCTAAGCTGCACAGGTGATATTAATACGGTTAACGTAAGACAGTGGCCAGAGGTCTTTGAGATCCATGTTAATGTACTTGATAGTAATATGGATGTACGTTTTTTAGATAGAAATGGTCTTCATGTCGCTCAGGGCTTTGTCGAGCCTGATATCATGAGCTTCCAATTAATTTTAATTTTTAAAAATCACGATCAGGAATATGGCATTATTGTTGATCTGATGACCTTGGAAGGAAAACTGCTCTGGGGGGGAGAGCCTTTTGCTTTGGTAAAATGTCGATATCTATAAGTATTATTTTTTATTCTTAAGAATATCCCGAATCTCCATAAGCAGGATTTCTTGATTAGAGGGAGCGGATGGCGCTTTGGGGGCTTCTGCAGCTTTTCTTTTCAGCGAATTAATTCCCTTAATTGCAATAAAAATGGCAAAAGCGATAATGGTAAAGTCAATAACGGTTTGAAGGAAAAGACCATACTTCAGTAAAATAGCAGGAGTGTCACCTTCTGCAGCTTTTAGAGTTATGGCAAGAGCTTTGAAATCAATGCCACCAATTAAAACTCCCAGGGGAGGCATGATTACATCGGCTACAAACGAGGAGACAATTTTGCTAAAGGCAGCTCCGATGATAATTCCAACTGCCATATCAATCACGTTGCCTTTAACTGCAAAATCCTTAAATTCTTTTAATATCTTCATGTGGTTTCCTTGGTATAGATTGATGATATTGTAAGACATGTTTAGAGGAATAAAAATAAAAATAAAAATAGAAATAGAAATATATATAAATCAAAGTACCGGGTTTTAAGAGGGATTAAGTGGTACAAAATGTACCTGCTATTTATCTCACCATAGTGTTTATCCCTTGAATAGTTATTTAGTAGGTAATAAGTTACATGCAGGCAAAGATAAATTCTCATGGGAGGTAGATATGAGAAAATTACTTTTTTTGTTTTTGTTTGGTTTGGTGCAATTTGCAGTTGCGGACGTTTTAGTCACTGTGCCTGAGTGTGCAACTACGGCAACTTTTTTGGGATCGCCGGAGAGTAATGCGGGCATTTTAGAAGTAAATGGCCAACTGTTTATGATGGATAAGATTGTAAATAGTAGTTATAATACGCTATTCAGGTCCAGAGATGAAGATTTCGAGTTAGGTAAACCAACTTACGAAGTATTGATTCCACTTGGTACAATGTCTGTTTTGCCCACTATTGTGATTAGCTACAGCGGAGTTCAATATAGGTGCGATATGGACTATGTCAATGAAGTCGAGTACGATGAAGCGGGCAATAACGCAAGTAATGTAGGAAGTATTGGACATGGATCCAGATAATTGGATTAATTTTTTAGAATAATTTATCTTTGCCTTTTTTTGAAGATACTATGATTGAAATATTTGCTTATGATGATTATCGAAAATTTCTGCAAGATTATTTTTCATTTAAAAAAAATAAGGATTCGAAATATTCATTAACTTATTATTCACGATTAATTGACTCATCTGATTCATATATAAAGCAAGTCCTTGCCAAAAGAAGACGTTTAAATTTAGAAAAGGCCAAAGTGCTCACTGAAAAACTGCATTTATCCACCCTTGAGTCATCTTTTTTTTTAACTTTGGTGATGAAACATAATGCCAAGACCAAGGGTTTGAGATTATTTTTTGATAATTTATTAATCAGCTTTCGTGAGCTTGGCAAGTTTGAATATAGTGATGATAAAACCAAGAGAAATGTGTTTGATAATTCACTACTGTGGGAGTTATATACCTATATGGGTAGCGATAGCTCCAATCAAGACGAAGTTTCGATTGCAAACGCCTTGACCAACCAGAAGGCGACGCCCGATAGAATTGAATCAGCAATCAATTTTTTAATCAAAATGAATGCTTTGGAAATTGAGAATGGAAAATATAAGACCAAAAACATTGTCCTTGAACACTCTCAAAACATCAGGGATATATATGTTGTTGCCCTTGAGAGGGCCATAGAGTATTTGCAAAGCTCCAAAGAGGAAGAAGCTGAATATTTTGATAGTTTTTGTATCGTTACCGACGATGATAAATTTCAACAAATAAAGAATTTATTGCAAGAGACCAAGAATAAAATGGCTACAATTTTAAAAAACCCAGGAAATAAAAATCGTATTTGTTATTATAATACAAATCTTTTTTATGTTTCAAAAAGAAGTGATGAGAAGTAGAACAGCACGTTGCGCCTGAGCCATGGTCTTTGTAATGTCATTCACTTATCAACTAATTAAATCCCCAGCTCTTTTTTTACTTTGATAAATTTAGTAATCGCAAATTCGAGGTCGGCTTTGGAATGCCCGGCAGAGATTTGGGTTCGAATCCTGGCTTTTTCTTTTGGAACCACTGGATAGAAAAAGCCAACGACATAAACACCCTCTTCAAGCATTCTGGCGGCCATGGTTTGGGCAAGCTTTGCATCCCCAAGCATGATTGGAGCGATCGGATGGGTGCCAGGCAGGATATTAAATCCAGCTTTGGTCATTTCTTCTCTGAAGAATTTGGTATTTTCGTGTACTTTTTTAATAAGACTTTTATTAGTGGATAAAAGATCAATGACTTTGATAGAAGCCGCTACGATGGATGGTGCTACCGTATTAGAAAATAAATAGGGTCTGGATCGCTGTCTAAGCAGATCCACTACCTCTTTTTTGGAAGAAATGTAGCCACCGCTTGCGCCACCTAGTGCCTTGCCTAAAGTTCCGGTGATGATATCTATTTTTCCCATGACGTTGCAATATTCATGAGTACCTCGACCGTTTTCACCCATGAAACCCACTGCATGAGAGTCATCTACCATCACCATGGCATCATATTTTTCCGCTAAATCGCATATACCTTTAAGATTAGCGATATAGCCATCCATTGAAAAAACTCCGTCAGTGGCTATTAGTCGAAATCTTGCCTGCTTGGATTCTTTTAATTTTTCTTCCAGGTCTTGCATATTATTATTTTTATATCGATATCGCTCAGCCTTACATAGGCGAATACCATCAATAATGGAAGCGTGATTGAGTTCATCACTGATAATGGCATCTTGTTCATTTAGCAGAGTTTCAAATAGTCCTCCATTCGCATCAAAGCAGGACGTGTAGAGGATGGTATCCTCCATGCCCAGAAACGTGGAGATTTTTTCTTCTAATTCCTTATGAATGTTTTGAGTGCCACAAATAAATCGAACTGAACTCATGCCGTAGCCGTAACGATCGTAACTATTTTTGGCGGCGTCAATTATTTCAGGATGACTGGAAAGACCCAAATAATTATTGGCACACATATTAATCACTTCTTTTCCGCCAGCGACTTTGATTTTAGCGGACTGCGGAGTGGTTATAATTCTTTCTTGTTTAAAAAGCCCTTGTTCTTTGATGGAAGTGATTTCTTTTTGTAAATGTTCTTTCATTTGGCCGTACATATTTTATACTCCTGAAAATTAAAAATTATTTGGTCCAGTCTAAAACGATTTTACCAGAATTGCCTTGCCTCATAAGTTGAAAGCCCTGCTCGAAATCGGTATAGTGAAAACGATGGGTGATGATAGGGGATAAATCAAGACCCGATTGGATCATTACCGTCATTTTATACCAGGTTTCAAACATTTCTCTTCCATAGATTCCCTTGATGGTTAAACTATTAAAAACAACTTTGTTCCAGTCAACCAGCGTTTCCGGTGCAAGTATTCCAAGTAGCGCAATCTTTCCTCCATGAACCATATGATCAACCATATTGTTAAAGGCACTTTGATTGCCGCTCATCTCAAGACCCACGTCAAAGCCCTCTGACATTTTCAGGTCTTTCATAACATCTTTTAAATTTTCATTTTTGATATTGATAACCCGATCAATTTTAAATTTTTTGGCAAGTTCCAAGCGATAAGGATTGACGTCGGTGATTGCAACGTACCTTGCTCCAGCGTGTTTGCAAACGGCTGCCGCCATAATTCCAATGGGGCCTGCCCCTGTGATAAGCACGTCTTCACCCAGAAGCGGGAATGATAGGGCACAGTGAACAGCGTTTCCGTAGGGATCAAAACAGGAGAGTAGGTCCTCACTAATTCGAGGGTCACATCGCCAAACATTACTAACAGGGATACAAACATACTCGGCAAAAGATCCAGAGCGGTTTACCCCTACACCTTGGGTATTTTTACACCAGTGCAGTTTTCCTGCGCGGCAATTCCTGCAATGCCCGCAAACAATATGTCCTTCTCCGCTCACTAGTTCACCGATCTGAAAACCTTTTACGTTTGATCCAACTTCGGCAACTGTTCCCACGTATTCATGACCGACAACCATGGGAGTGGGAATGGTTTTTTGGGCCCAGGCGTCCCAGTTATAAATATGTATATCTGTTCCACATATTGCGGTCTTTCTAATTTTGATTAAAACTTCATCGATGCCAGGGGTAGGTACTTCAACTTCATCCAGCCATAGACCTTCTTTTGCATACTTTTTCACCAATGCCTTCATTTTTGCCATGAGTATTCTCCCAAAAAAAATTGATAAACGTTTTTACCAGTAAAATTACTGAAATTCTAGAAATTGGTAGGAGAAATTAAGGGAAACTTATTTTGTTTTTTCTACGGGAGCTTCTGGTTTCTTTTCCTCAGTTGGCACACCCGGTACTTTGGCGGCATCTTGATTAAGAGGTCTGGAAATTGGGGCTTCGTCATCCATTATGGATGTGGTAGTGCTTTTACTTTGTAATTTAGCAAGTACAATAGATAATCCGAGGAACATCACGGCTAAAAAAGTAGTGATATGAGTCAGAATGTTACCCTTGGTTGCTCCTGAAAATACTTGGTCAGAACCAGCACCGGAAATAAAACCCGCCTCAGCACCTTTTCCAAATTGTAAAAGAACCATTAGTACTAAAAGTGCTGAACAGATAGCGTGAATAACCATAAGGGTAGTAATCATAATACATTCTCGTTTATTTAAAGATTAGTTGTCTGTGAATATATACAAATACTTATCAGTTTTGGCAATAAATGTTGAAAAAATATCTCAATTAACTCCAAATTTAAGTGCCTGTACCCCAGGAAGTGTGCCGTTTTCAATGAATTCAAGCGACGCACCGCCGCCGGTGGAAACATGGCTAATTTTATTTGAAACGCCAGATTTATTGATGGCACTGACCGAGTCACCACCTCCAACTAGGGTAAATGCCTTGAGTTTACTTATGGATTCAGCAATTGCAAAAGTACCTTTGCTGAAATTGTCTTTTTCAAAATATCCCATCGGTCCATTCCAAAGAACTGTTTTAGCTGATTTTAAGATATCGTTATAATGCCTAATGGTATTAGGCCCAATATCGAGACCCATTTGATCATCGGGAATATCCAATTTGTTTATATGAGTTGCGGCGCCATCAGGATTTTCAGCACATAAGTGATCGATGGGAAAAATCATTTTTTGTTTTAAAGGTGAGGCGAGGATTTGCTTGGCCAGTTTGACATCTTCATCGTCGCAAAGAGATTTTCCAACATTATGTCCGGAAGCTTTTAAAAAAGGATAGGCCATAGCACCACCAATTAAAAGCTTGTCAACGGATACCAACAGTTTTTCAATGATTTTAATTTTATCGCTAACTTTGGCCCCACCCATGATGCCAATAAAAGGTTGGGCTGGTTTATCAACGATTTTATTTAATGCTTCAACTTCCTTCTGCAGTAAAAATCCACCAAATGAATTATTAGGAAAATATTTTATGATTTGATAGGTGGAGGCGTGTTTTCGGTGAGCTGTTCCAAATGCATCATGAACAAAAACATCGCCGTATTCGGATAGGGTTTTGGCAAATTCGTCGTTACCATCGGTTTCTTCTTTGTGAAAACGCAAATTCTCAAGGAGAATAAGCTTTTGTTTGTTAAGTTTGATGATGGTTTTGATGCTGCGGTCAGTGCAGGATTCGGTCAAAAGGACTTCTTGACCTAAAACTTCGGCAAGATATTTGGCAACCGGGGCAAGAGAGTATTTCATTTTCACTTCGCCATCAGGTCTGCCCAAGTGACTCATCATGATTAATTTTTTTGGATTTTGTTCGAGAATGTATTTAATCGTTGGTAGTGCACTATCAATTCTGGTGGTATCGGTGATTTTTCCAGAACCATCTTTGGATAGGGGAACATTAAAATCAAAACGAGCAATGACATTTTTATTATTAAAATTGCCTTCGGTTACATATTTAAGTGCCATAGTAAAACTCCATTTTTTTATTTAATATATCTCAATAATATGCCATAACTTATTCTTCTTATGCAAACTAACTGGTAGAATAAATATCTTACCATAATGGTTGGGTATTTAAATTAGGAGCGTGACTTAGGTGGAGAAGAAAATATTTGTAAAGGATCTTGAAGTAAAAGAGAGTGTCAGTTCTGTCTTCATGGTTAAGTATATAGCCTTAATGGAGGCCAAAGATGGGAAAAATTATTTAAATGTTATTTTAACTGACAAAACTGGAGACATTGAGGCCAGAAAGTGGAGTGACGCAGAAGACACCCTGAATAATATCAAGAAAGGTGATTTTGTTGTAGTGGATGGAAAAGTTAATTATTACCAAAATAGGTTTCAAATTATTATTAAATCAATTGTCAAAATAGATTCCGAAGGCATGAATGAACTTGATTTTATTGCCAGTTCTAAAAAACCCCCTGATGAAATGTTTGATTCCTTGATCCAAATTGTCGAGGAGGTCAATGATGTTTATATCAAAGATTTGCTCAAGATGATGCTTTTCGATAACGAAATCCAAAAAAGAGTGAAGAAATGGTCGGCTGCCAAAACTGTTCATCACGCCTATCAGGGCGGATTGTTGGAGCATATTCTTTCTTGTGCAAGGCTGGCAAAGATAATGGCAGCTCATTATGGCGCCAATTCCAATTATGTGATTGCGGGTGCCATCTTACATGATATTGGAAAAATTTATGAACTTACTGATGGGCCTATGATTGAATATACCGAAGAAGGAAAGCTGGTTGGTCATATTGTAAAAGCGGCTGAGCTGATTGATCGCTTTACATACAAGATACAAAATTTTCCTTTTCAAGTTAAGTTACACCTAAAGCATATCGTGTTGTCTCATCATGGAGAAGTGGCGTATGGAGCCGTTCAATTGCCTATGACCAGTGAAGCCTTTTTGGTGCATTTTATTGATCTTATTGATTCCAAGATGAACTCAGTTATGCAAGCAAAACATAGTGATCAATTAACTGGCCACTGGTCTGGTTATATAAAACATCTGGATCGGATGATTTTTAAAGATGAGCTACCTTCATTTCTCAATCATATTGAAGTACTACCTGAGCAAGAAGACGTCGCTCAAAAAACAAAACTACACAAGGTGCCTAAACACAGCGACATCCCTTTAAAGCAAAATCTTGCCGAGCAACTAAAAGGATTCAGGCCCAAGGAATAATGGACCTGAATGTATTTTTTAAGGTTTAATTTTGGTCAAAGGTAATTTTACTATTTCTAAAGCAATCCATGTTGTTTTGCCACATTGAATTGGGGCCATCCATTAGTAGACTAAATTCTCCGATGTTATCAGTTACTGTTAACCAAAATGTGTTAGTGATATTTTCATAATAGTATGACTGATTATCATCACTAATTGCTTCGACAACGTGGTCATTAAAAACCAATTTGGAGCTCATGTCGTCATAATTGTGATTTACCACCAAGGCTTTAAAACCTGGTTCATCATTATCGATTACGATACCAATTTGGGTCCATTGATCACTGTCAGCATGTTGCTCACAAGTTACAACAGTTTCAAGGGTTTTTTTGTCAGCAAAGGAATTTGTTGAAAATGTAATAAATAAAGTTAGAAGTAAAATTAATTTCATATTATTCTCCAATGAAAATAGGACTTCAAGAATCTACGAGGGTTTAACACTTTTCCTAATCCCTGAAAAAGTCCGATGTTATTATTTGTAAAAATTACTGCAATAAAAGTCTATTATTTTATGTAAATAAAAAGTGATTAGTTCGTGATTTCGTCATATTTTCACATTAATCAACGCCAGTGTCGTCAATAATGTGCTTGATCTACTCAAGGTTAGGCAGCTAATTTCACCTTAAAGTTGAGTTTTGATTTGGTAAGTTGATCTTGAATTGCGAGTTGAACGGCCACAATTTCAGATAGACCACATTTTCTAGCAATCTTGAAAGCGAGTTCTGGACTGATTGTTTGCCGACCTTTCTCAATATCACAAAGAGTTCCCTTGGCCATATCAAGTTTTTTGGCCATTGTAACTTGGGTTAGTTCTTGTGATTTTCTTGCCACTCTTAAAAACATACCAAAATTTATTTTTCCGAGTTCTTTTTCTAAATGGGGAATTAATTTTTTAGTAGTCATGTTTGTTTACCTCTACAACGGAAATCAATGTAATTTCACCATTATTTCCGATTGTATGTATAGCTCGGTAGGATTTATTTAATCGAACCGAGCGTTGCCCTTTTTTTTTACATAGTTTGGAATTTTTAATAATTGTTTTTCCACTTTCTTTGTAAATTATTTAGGGCACAGATAACTTCTTTGAGTTTGATAAGTGAGCAGGCATGCTTTTAGCAATTTCAAAAATAAACAGGAGACTTTTTTTGCATTTTTGAATAGAGAATTTTTTATTTAATACCTGATGTTTTTACTTAAGTGGATTTTTTTTCTGGCCTCAATCTTGGCTTGTTTTAAGCTAGAATGGATACATGGAAGTCGGTTCAAATATCAGACAATTTTCCTCGCAGGATCAGTTTATCAAGCAAAAAAAGCTTCTTGAGAACGCTAAAACTGCTTCGCTCAAGGAAGGTGAGGCTAAAAGTGAAGCGACTAAAGATATGGTCAAAAAAGACCTGCCACCCGATAAGGCGGAGATTTCTCAAACTGCTAAAGACTTGGCTAAAGAGACTTCAAAATTTAATGGAGAGTCGGTTGGCAGCAAGGCATCAGCTCTAAAAGGTGCGGCGGATGTTTTGGGTAAACTTGTTCCAGGTAAAATTGATAAAGCCCATGAAATTGAAAAGCATGAAAAACTAAAGACTGATCTTCGGCCGATAAAAAAACCAGGTGTTTTTTTTATCGGTGGTTTTAATTGGCTAGGACTAAGTGGTGAAAATAAAAAATTAGAAGAAATGAGTCAGCACATTCCGGATTCCAAATATTTTGATTACCAGGACAAGGATATAATTATCAGTGAGATCAAGCGGCGTCCGAGTGGGCAGCCCATTATCTTGGTAGGCCGAGGATTTGGTGGGGATGTTGCCAAAGAAATTGGAAGTGATCTGGATTCCATGGAGCATGGCTTTAAAAAAATTGATCTTTTGGTGACTATTGATTCATCCAGTTTTGCTAAAGATATCATTCCTCAAAATGTGGTAAAGCATATTAACTTGATTGATGAATCAAGTCTTTTTAACGACGGGCCTAATATTGCTAGAGATTCCAATCGGACGATGGTAACTAATACTCTATTGAAAGATGATATTTTGGGATCAAGACAAGTGCAGTTTGATTTATTTCAAAATATCAATTCCGTTTTAGGTGATACAGCTCTTCAAAATCACCTGGCCAAAGAATCCATTACGGATATGGCCGTAAATGAGACGTTACGGGAACTTAGAAATTGAGCTAGATGTTAAATAACCGTCTCGAATTGTCATAAATAATCGGCAACAAAGAATCCTGCTTTTGCCCAAGTAATTCACACATGTATTGGGCAACATAAGGGAGATAGAAAGGCGCATTGGGTTTGCCACGGACTGGTATGGGGGAGAGATATGGGGCATCGGTTTCTAAAAGAATCTGATTTAAGGGGGTGATCATTAGAATATCACGAACATTTTGCGCTTGTTTGAAAGTTATAATTCCATTAAAGCCGAGGTAGAAGTTTTCGTTTAAGGCATAGTTGGCAAGATCCATGTTGGATGAATAGCAATGTATTTCAAGTCCATACTTTAAGTTTTTCGAAAAGTTTTGCAAAATGCGCTTGGTATCTTCTTCTGCTTCTCGAGTGTGAATAATGACCGGTAATTTTAAATCAATCGAAAGCTGTAATTGTTTTTCAAAAACACTGAGTTGAATATCTCGTGGAGAGTGGTCATAGTGATAATCAAGACCAATTTCTCCAATGGCGCAAACTTTGGAATTTTTAGAATTGGTCAATATGATATTTTCCGTGTTTTGATCATAAAACTTTGCTTCGTGCGGGTGAATGCCTTGGGTGCACCAGACATTATCAAAACGTTTTGCAATCGTGATAACCTGGTTTTGATTATCAGGCGAGACAGCGATGGTCAGGAGTTTTTCAACCCCAACCTCTCTTGAGGTTTGAACGGTGTCGGCTATAGATTCATCTTCAAGATAGTCCAGGTGGCAATGAGTTTCAATAATCGGAAACAGTGCTTTTTCGGGAAGTTTATCGTTTTTCATTATGCCTTCTTAGAATTTCATCTATGATGATGATAAGTTGTGGAATGGGTAATACACCTTCTATTTTGACACCATTTAAAATCATGGTAGGGGTAGCTTGGATATTAAAATCTTTTCCAATATTGATGAGCTTAACCACTTCTTCCTTGGTTTTTCGATCGTTCATGCAATCAACGATATTTTTATTTTTAGCGTATTGATCCAGCCAATCGGAAGAGATGGTGTCAATTTGATTAAAAATTTCATCATGCACTACATGGAATTGGGCGGGTAAGCAAGCGGCGAGATAGGATGATTTGCATGCTAGCGGATGGACAAGGCCTGACTGGTCATTGCAGTTACTATCTAGAGGGTAAAAGAAAAATTGAATATTTATTTGTTTTTCGTAGCGAGCGATTATCTGGTTGATGAGCTTGGCCAAATAAGAGCAAGCTGGGCATTGGAAGTCAGAAAAAATGCTTATTTGAATTGGTGCATCAGTGAATTTTGGGGTGGATGAATAAATTCGATAAGGAGATTCAAGTCGAGGAGCACCAAGGTTTGGGTATGTGTAAAAATCTTTGATAAAAATATCGCTGTGATTAAACATTGTATTTTTTTTATATTGATGGTGGAAAAAAGAGAGGGTTAGTGTGATAGCGGTGACAATAAGATAATAAAGAGCAGGCTTAATATTAACTTTTAGCTTGGCACCGTATTTAAAATATAGCCCATATGAAGCGGTTGAAAAAATATAATAAACAAAACACACTGGACATAAGTGTTTTAAATAGATGAGCGAAATTAAAAAAAGAATCATACACCCAAGAAAATTCAATAGTGAAAGTAAATGGTTTAATTCTTCTTTGGCTTTTGAATAATTTATTGTTGAGTAAAGGATAAACAAACCGTTTAAAAAACCAAATATGGAAATGGGAATCCCGAAGATAGCAGAAATAGGAGAGTAACTTACGGCGTTGCAACTTATAAACGTATTAATTTCACAAAAACTGTTATTTACCAGGGTAGTTGGAAATCGGATCGCAAAATAATGCCAGTAAAGATAGGCAGAACTGATGATCATTCCGAGTGACGATAAGGCCAAAAAAAGATTGGGGTTTTTAACACCTATTAGTTTTGATTCGTAGTGGGTCATGAAATCTCCTTGGCATTAATGATATCTGTTTTAGTAAGTGATCATACTCAACGTTTTATTATAATATTATAATTTCTTTTTGAAGTCTTATTTCTTCGATAACTGTGGAAATTTTGATTGCAGCAAGTACATATATTCGAGTGGATGAAGTTTATATCTGGATGGATGGAGGTAATTTGATTTTTAGCAGTGGTAATCAGGTCAAAAAATGTTTGGTGATTTTTTTGGATAGTAGTGCCGTGTTGGTTAAAGTTTTTTATAAAGTCCGTGGCAACTTCGTAGCAACAGGGGTAGATGCATGGTCCGATATAAAGTGTGTGAGGGATTATTTGACTAATTTGTTTTTGAAATAGAATGCCGTTTGCAAGACCTTTCCATCCAGCGTGTAAAAAAACAAATCCCTTTTTTCCAAGAATGAATATGGGAAGACAGTCAGCGGTTAGGATGCATAGTGGGTCGTTAATTTGTTCAAAATCGTAAACCAAAAAACCGTCGGCTTTTTTATCAACCTCACTTGGGGAAATAATGAGATTGCTATGAATTTGATAAAGTGTGATAATCGGCGGGGGTGGTTCCTTGGCAAGGGTGTGAAAAATGTAATCACCGATTATTTGTTGCATGCAAATACTTGTTTCCAGATGGAGGGAGGATCAACTTCGTAATAAATTTTTTCTTTGGAAATAGGATGAATAAATCCAAGTGCCCTGGCGTGAAGCAGTGGGTGAGGATAACTCGCTAAAATATTTTTCAGGTCGTTATTTAAATGGGCCAGTTGATTATGGGGGTTGCCATAGAGTGCATCCATCAGAACGGGAGTTTTGAGGAGAGTTGCTAGATGAACCCGGATCTGGTGAGTTCTTCCGGTTTCAAGTCTGACTTCCAGATGCATGATTTTGCCCAATTCTTTTTTTACCTTATAGTGGGTTATGGCATCTCTTCCACCAGCAACATTGGTGGCCATTTTAAGTCGATTCGTCCGATGGCGCCCAATCGTGGAGCGCAAAGTTCCTCCGGGTGGTATCGAAGCCTTTAATATTAACGCCTCGTAAATTCTGTCAATGTTGTGAGCAGAAAATAATGAGATTAGTCCCTCATGGCATTTCATGGATTTAGCAACAACCATAACTCCGCTGGTTCCTTTATCTAGCCGGTGAACTATGCCGGGGCGAATTTGATTTCCAATCTTTTGCAGATCAGGGCAGTGATGTAAAACAGCATTAACCAAGGTACCTGTATAATTACCTGGAGCTGGGTGGGTAACCAGTCCTGCTGGTTTATTGACAATAATTAAATGTTCATCTTCATATAAAATATCTAGAGGAATATTTTCTGGTTTGGCATCGGTGGGGATTGGTTCAGGGATATCAACTTCTATAACCGTATCAACACTGGGCATTTTTTTAAGTTCAAGTGATTGATTGAAATTACCCTCGACAATATAAATCATTCCGTTGTTAAACAGTTCCTTAATGACTGTCCTGCTATAGCCTGTAAGTTTGCTTACCAGATAATGATCAAATCTTTTAAAATTATCTCTGCTTTCTTGGTCTATTTTTAAAACAAGTGTTTCTTGGCCATTCATTTAATGAGTTAATTAGTATGGTTGATTGATTTCAAGTGTTCAAGATAGGAGGTGGCCACGAGGTCAGGGTTGAGTTTTAGGCATTTGGCATATTGATAGACAAATCCTCTAACATAGACCAAAGCAGGAAGGTTGGTCACATCTTCCTGCTCAATTTTTTGAATATAGGTTTTGGAGATTTTAGTCATCTCGGCCATTCGATTAATATCAACATTTTTATATTCTCTGATTTTTTTAAGAAATTCTCCGTTATAATGGGAGGTCTTTTCAATTTCCTGTTCGAAGTTTGGGTCAACGCTGTAATCTAAATTGAAGCGTTTATTGGCAATTATCTTACCGATATTTTTTCCGTCGGTGTTTCCTGCTAATTTAGTCTGGGTGCTATCGTTTTCCCTTTGCATGGCTTCTTGTTGAAATCGTTCTTGTCTGGTGGGAGGATTGACCAGACCTCTGGCGGTGTTATATCTTATCCTTTTTTCAGGGTCACTTAGGATGGAATAAGCCTCTTCAATGTTTTCGACAATTCGGGCACACTCTTCTGCACTCATTAGGGAATATAGGGCGATGGAGTCGGTAGTGTATGCATTTTTAACTTGAATATAGGCCCGATGAATTTCTTGTGGGTCTGCTAGCGGAGAGACTTCTAAGATTTCATAATAATTTTTATTATCTTCAGACATATTACCTCTAGGGGTTAAAAGGTTTAACTGATATTTAATAACCTATGAATAATTTTATCAAAACTGGTGACCAAATTGGAATTGGGAAATTCCATTAATAGTGGTCTTCTTCTTTTTACACTTTGCCATACAGTGGCGTCATAATTTAAATATCCGACATAGTCTAAGTTAATTCCAAAATATTTTTTGCAAATAAGTTTCATTGAAAATCCAATATCAATATCGGCCTGGGTTCTTGATTGATTAATAATAAGTTTGCATCTTAGATTATCAATTTCCGCTTTAACTTTTTGGCCAATTTGGGGCTGGATTTCAATGATTTTATCAATGAGATCGGCGGGCAGTGAGTTGGTAGTAATTTTTGCATTAATCGCCTGGTCAACAATATGGCCAATTTCCCAGAGTTCTTCAATCATTTTAAGTTTGCGGTGATAGACAGATTTTATAAATCGATAGGTATTTTCAATGGAGGTTGGCTCGGGGAGTGCAATCAAGATCCCTTGATCGGCGGCTATAAAAAAATCTAGGGTATTAAAGGTCGTTCCTGCCCCTAGGTCAAGAATAATATAATCACAATCGAGTTCTCTTAGTTTGCTAAGGAGTTTGCTTTTTTGAATTTGTCTTAGGTTAGCAATGCCTACATCGTCTTGAGCGCCGCTGATTATTCCAAGGTTGGGAATGGCAGTAGGGGTAAGCAGTTTATTCAGGTCATGAACTTTTTTGGAGAGGTAATCAGAGAGGGTTCGTTCTGGAATATTGACACCCAAGCAGGTATGAAGGTTGGCACCCCCAAGATCCAAATCCACCGCACAGACTCGATAGCCCATTAAAGCCAGACAGATTGAAAGGTTGGCGGTAACTAGACTTTTTCCAACACCGCCCTTGCCTCCACCTATGGCCCAAATTTTTTTATTATCTGAAAAAGCATTTATGCTTCCATCGGAATCATTATCAAAAAGTGACATACGTTATCTCGCCCATGCCTATTGTTGGTTTTGCACCTTACCATTATATGTATAAAAAACGATAATGTAATGATTGTTTTTAAGAATCTGAGATATTCTATAAGAGCCAGATGCGCCGGGTGTCATGACGTGTTTGGTATCACGAATGGTGGAAGTCATCTGCTGACTTGATCATCTTGGAAATAATTGAGAAAATGAATCGATGAAGGAATTAAAGCCCATAAACAAACTTTCTCCCTGTCTTGTTTCAAAAATTTGGGGAGGTGAAAAACTGGTTAAGTTTAAAAAAATGAAGCAGGCAATTTTTGATTCTCCGATAGGGGAATCCTGGGAAATCTCAGTCCATCCAGATGGTCCATGCTTCTTGGATAACGTCCCGTTAAACCATTACATTTCTTCTGAGTGTTTACCTTATCTGGTCAAGTTTATTGATACTGCCGATAACCTCTCTGTTCAAGTTCATCCCGATAATGAATATGCTATGATGAATGAACGGTCGGTTGGAAAAACTGAGTGTTGGATCATTCTTGATTGCGCTCCATCGTCGGGGATTTATCTCGGGATAAAACAGGGGGTTACCAGAAAACGTTTTGAAAACGCCATTATGAATAATGAGGATATAAGTCAGCTTTTAAATTTTTATGAGACTCATAGAGGTGATTTCTTTTTTGTTCCAGCAGGTACGGTTCATGCGATTGGGAAAGATGTTTTGCTTTGTGAGATTCAGCAAAATTCCGGGATCACATACCGGGTTTGGGATTGGAACAGGCTGGATGATAACGGTCGTCCTAGAGATCTGCATATAAATAAGGCCATGGAGGTTATTGCTTTTGATGAAGAGCTAAATTCCAATCGGCAATTTCAAATCAGGAAGGATATTTTCAAAGGTCATGGTCAAAAAATTGCCAAACATACAGATTTTGAAATTGATTACTATGCTATTTCTGATGACATTCAGATTAATGCTCTCGATAATAAGAGAATGAACAGTTGTATTTGCCTGGAAGGATCTTTTGAAATAATTCATGGGAGCGATCATGAATTTATCAATGAATGGGAAACAGCTCTATTAAATCCTCGACTCAAATATAGTATAAATTCTAAAGCAGGATGCAAAATCCTATGGATTGGTTGATTATGAAAAAAAATTTTTTTCCTATGTTGGCCCTAGTATTAATGGTTTCTTGCAAGGATTATTCAACTATCTTAGTGGAAAAAAATGGTGCAAATATAACCATTGTTAATGCTGAGATTGACTCGGCTCAAGTGATTAGATGGAAGGTGGGATCTTTATTTAAATACACGGTTAGCAAAGGGGTTTTGGTAAAATTAGAGTTACCCCAACTAAGGGCAGAAGATATTCAAACTTTGATGGACAATTATGAGATTGATTCGTGGATTGTGAGGGTTTCTAAGGATTTTTCTGGGAGAAGACATGTACTGGGGGAAATTTTTATGCCTTTGCAGTCATCTGCTTTGAGTCGTATGTCTTCTAATTCAGCGGCTTTTTTTGCGGTTTATTATTCAGCAGCAGCACCATCCCCTCGTTTTGAAAATTTTCAATGTCCGGCTTTTAATCATCGAAAGTTAATTGGTGACGTAGATATTGAAGATAACGGCATTGGTTGGCAAACCTTGGCGGTAGGGCATAATGAACAAGGCAGCCGGGAATCACAGCTACAACAGTTTAGTCTCGATCCCATAACTCTAAATGGAGGTTCGTCACTTTTTGGAACCTATATCGTCGAGTTGGCAACCTTTTCTCATCGCACGAGGACGCAAAAGTCTAGCTATATTGAGTATCCTCAAAAAGTGGTAGTTTCTGAGGAAAATGAAGTTACGGTTGGCGGATGTGAAAATAGCGATATTCCTGCCAAACAGCCGGATAAGTTGGATATGAAGAGCTTTAAATTCAAGAAATCTGCTTCGGATAATTAATTGAAGCGACAATGAATGGGATACATTATGTTGTGCCCTTCCATCGTTTTCATTTCAATGTAATCATCAACATCGCTGAAATTGTCTAAATTGGAAATGTGAATAAAATATTTTTTATCTTCGTGATTGAGCATTTGATTAATGCCACTGTTTACATACTGGGTGCGGGCGGGAATGGATGAAGCGATCGCTCGTAAAGGATCATTCTCCTTATCGATGAAAGTGACTGAGTTTTCCCGAAGTAAGAACGCTTTGTTCATTCTTTCTGATTCACATTTGATTATTTTAAATTCACTTGCCACAACATTGGTGGTGATGATGCTGAAAAAAAGGATCAAAATAGTCTTTTTCATAATTAGTCTCCTGGATACCTCAACTTATTTTTTGCAAGGGGGATGCCAGTAGTTGGGTTGTAAAAAGCTGAAATTACAAATAGTTGTATAATAAAAGAGAGAACGGAACTGTCTATTTCTTGTAATTGTATAGTTTCTGGACAGTTTCTATAAATAATATTTACTTGGATTGCTTATAAATTTTTCTGCGTGATGATATGTTCTAAAACATTATTCCATTTTTTAAATTTTTCGATACTTTCGTTGATGCTGCAGATGAGACTTATTTTATCGATAGGTTTGAAGATAATCTCCTTAGCACCGGCCTTAAAGCAAGCATAGGCATCAATAAGATTAATCCCACCAGTCATAACTATAATGTCAATGCCGAGTCGCAGATCCATGATTTGTCTGACCAACATGTCACCGTATAAATCCGGCATGTTAATGTCGGTGATGACCAGATGAAATTGTTTATTTTTTATGGCCTCAAGTGCTTCTTTTGGATCCTGGAAATACTCAATTTCAAGTTCATTTTCATCCTCAAGCATGACTTCAATGAGTTTTAAGATAGTTCGATTGTCATCAATTATAGCAGTCTTTAACGGAAACGGTATTTTCATCCTAAAAATCCTTTTATATGTTTTTTATATTATTGTAATGAGGGAGCGTGGTTGAAGCAAATGTTTATTTTAAAGCAAATAGTTTGGTTGCGTTGAGTGTTAATCGATGGTAGAAAGAGACGATTTTTGTAAAAATTAAGAGGGGTGAGTATGGTCAAACTTTTGATTACTTTTGTTGCTTTTTTGCTTGCGTTTAACCTGTTTTCGGCCCAGGTGATTTTAATTCCAAATATTGAGGCAAATTGCTCGAATGAAGACAGTGATTACAATCAACTTAATCGCGTAGCCAATGTGCTTAAAACCGATAACTTGGAACGAGGTGAAGTGATCGTTGAATTTTACACAGATCATGGACGTTGTGCTGATGGAAGCTATAAGACATTACTAATTCATGATAACGCCAGCCTTACCTTTTGGAAAGAGGGAGTCAATTTCCCTTGGACAAAGTATCCATTTGTTAGCAGTTTAGAGTTACTTGATGAAAACACTGCCAAGGTTACCCTGGTTTTTGATATCAAAAAATTGTTTAAAAAAAAGGCGATGAGGAAATTTGCCTATTGGTTCACACCTGCACCCAAGACTCACTATAAGTGGTATATAATTTTAGAGCAAAGAGCAGAAGGTGATGTCCGGGTTGTTATGAAACAAATTTAGTCCTATTTTTTTAAGATATTTTGTTGCAAAGGGCCTGATATTTATCAGGCTTTTTTTTAATAATCAGGGTTATTTTTACCATCTAATCATTAAAAAATTGAATTGCCATATCGTCAATGGTAGCCAGCAATTGAATTAGCATGCGAATCAAGGGGTAGGCGATGAAGGTAATGGTAATTGGAGTTTTGGTTTTACTGGTTTCTTGCGGGAGTAAAAATTCTGCACCTAAAACCAAAAAAATCATCGAAAGTTCTTATGGTGATCCCGTAATTGCCAATCTTTTTGATAAAGAATGCGATGACAGTCGTGCGTTGAGCAGATTGGGGAATATGGATGTTTTTTATACCCAAAGTGGCATGGAAAAATCGGAACGTTTTGACTTTCGTGACTACCAAGGCAATCCTCTCTCGGGGAAATTTGTAAAAAATGTTTATCATAGTCGCAAACATGTTGACCGGCTTAAGTATAATGAGACTTTGAAGGTGATATTACCGGTATCCAGCCGGGTCATACAAGAAGGCCTGCCGCTATATATTTGTAGGGACGATGATTCTTACCCTCGTGACAGTATTGAAGCTTCCGCGTTGAGTGCCCTTTTATCGCTTGAAAAATCGTATAAATTTTATATTGATTCGACGGATGATTCTTCGCTGCCTTCAATCAATCTCAATATGAATGAGAGATATATTAGGGAATTGATTTATAAGGAAACGGATAATGAAATTTATATGCTCAGTAGTGATTTGGTGGATAATGCCTCCTATTCATTTGCAGAACAGAGTATTTCATTTTATCCACAGAAAAGCACAAATCCGATCTTTGGTAATTTTCCTGCCTGGAGAATTCCATTTGTTACTTCCCACGAAATGGGACATCATGTTTTAAACCACTATGTGCCGGTGGATGATTTCTTTTCTGTCAAGGTGATGGATCAATACGCTAAACACTCACAAAAAATGGCGGGAAATTGTGAAGATTTTTCTTTCAATAAAATTTTTGTTGAAGAAATGGATCAGCAGACAGAAGGAATATTAAAAATATTCCTGGCCTATCATGAAGCTTTCGCAGATATGTTTGCGTATTTATCGCTAGGCTCCAGTTATAACATGCTTATGGGGATTGATTGTATGCAAAGCTCTCGAGATATTGATTCAAATATTTTTGCAGACTACACCGAAAAAAAGATGACCTCCTCGGTAGTTGAAAGCTATCTAAAACCGGTGTCGGCCAAGGATCTAATGAAAAAAAACAGTTGCACAACTCCCAATTTCCAAGATCCTCACGCCGTTGGGGCGGTGCTTGCCCATACGATGGGTGTGATGATGAAGCTTGGAAATATTATGACTGCAGCGGATAAGCTGGAGGTAATGGTTCATTGGGCAAAGCTGGTAAAAGTAAACTTCCCGGTGATGAGTACGATCCCCCCCAGGGAATATTTAAAAGAAACAATGAAAATGTTTTTTGATGTATTGAAGGACTATTCCACTCTAAATGAAGCTCATTGTGCTTATATAAGCCAGGCCTTCACCGGTTTAAATTATTTAACCACATATAGCGCCGTCCAAGGCGAGTGTAGGGTGGATTGAATGAAGACCCCTGTTAGGGGGATGGATTTTCTTCTCCTAATTGCGGATAGACCACTTTCATATAGGTATTGCTAATGATCTCCCATAAACTTGGTTGTGAGGTAGTTTGGACAGTCTCATTTTGTTCGTGCCTTGAAGCTTTAGTTTGTTCATAGGTCTTATAGAAAATGTCATGATCTTGGGTTTTAACCGGGGCAACTGGTGGTTTGCTGACGGTGTCTTTGAGAGAGGTTATTATTTTATTGGGGGTGATATTACCAAGTGCCACTACAGGGGTTTTGACCTGAGGTTTTGTCACTTGAATTTTTTGAGGGGAAAGTGCTGTAGTTTGCTTGAAAATCTTTGTGGTTTGATTATTGGTAAGGCCAGTATTGAAAGATTGCTTAAGGAAGGTGGTTTTATTTTGAATTGTATCTATTAGGGACAGTTCTAGGGTACTGAGGCTATTTTTGTTTTGATTTAAATTGTCGACAATGGCAAGTGTCATCTCTAAAATTTGATTGGATACCGGTTGAATGTTCTGATCATTATAATCATTACTTTTATTAAATATATTTTCACCAATTTGTTTGGTTGACGGTTCAACCTTGGATATTTCTGTATTTCTTTTTTTTCTTAATGTTTTTGCAATCTGACTTGAAAAATAAGAAGTAGTTGGCAAGCTGGATGAAGCGGATTTAAGGGATTGGCGGATCATTTCCATTTCAGGCATAAGTGAATATAGTGTTTTTTGGTATTGATTTTCCAAATCGTTTGAAAAACCTTTAAAAGAGTCATGATTGATGGCCGCTAAAATTTCAGCATCTTTTTCGCTGTTAGAAATCATGCGGGCGTAGGTTCGTTTAACCATGTCCTTATACGCAGATAGTGAAAACAAGGAAATAAAAGATAAATAGTTTCCTCGTTTTAACAGATCACTCATTTCGTAATCAGGATATGATTTGTTCTGACCAAGCATTATGTTTTTATGAGTTTGCTTCGTTAGATTAAAAAAGGACTGATAACGACTGCCATCGGTTATACCTAAAGCCAAATCAATGTTTTCCACCACAGGTTTGGCGGCAAAAACTGAATTTATACCAAGAAAGTTTTTTATCATATTTATTTTTAATCGATTGAGATATTGAAAAACTAGTTGCCAAGGGGAATTGGCGGATTTGTTGGCAGCGACTCTGGTATCGATTTTTACATTTCCAAAGGTTTGAGCATCACTAAGCTGGGTCTTAATTTTAATTACACTCGTCTCTAAAAAAGCCAGTTGGTTTTTTGCCGTGGTCTGGTATGAGTCAACTTCACGTTGCAGGGACTGGGCCTTTTGCAAAATGGAATTTGCGTCAGCCGGGCAGTTGGAAACAGATATCAAAACCGGTGTTAAAGTGGCGGCGGGGGTAGGTGAAATGGCGCCGATGCAAGTTTGAGTTCTGATTTCTATTAAATCAATTAATTTTTTCCATGCCCTGGCATGCTGCATTTTTAAGCTGGCAACCGCTTTAAGCATATCGGCAGCTTTTAACAGTGCGGTAAAAATTCTGATTTTTTTTTCGCGAATATTTTTTTCTTGATTGGTGAATAAATGATTCCATATATTCATTTCCAAGAGGATCTCTCTGGATTCTGATAACCGGGCAGCCAGTATGGAGGTTTGCATGCCAAGCAGTAGATTTCTAATCAAATGACTTTCTTGTTGGTTATCCGGGTTGGCGAGGTCGTTAAATTTTGCACACTCGTCAAAATCTTTTAGGTTGGATACATAATCGCTGCGGAATTTAACTTCTTCTGCGAGATAGAGGGCTTCAGCTGCAATCGAGAGAGAAAAAGAAGGGGCGATAGAAGGTTGGTTGCGCTCAGCTAATAGATGTATGGTTTGACCAGATACTAATGCCAGTAGATGAAAGTTTTTTACAATCTCCAAAATGTCATCCTCAGACATCTGGTACAGGTCGATTGATTGAGTGCCGGAAAATGTAGGCGCATCGTTTTGTAAAAGGAGATTGAAATTATCTGCCAAATTGATGGTTTTTAATGTATTTATTTTTACGGTGTTGGAAAAAGTTTCGGTGATTTTGGCCTTGTTTTTTTCTAGTAGCTCCCTGTCATCTATTTCTGACTGAACGGATATAAGTAAATTTTCTAGTGGCAGCTTGATGATCTCAATTTGCTTAATAAAATCATCTGCATTTTGTCTTTCATTCAAATTAAGTTTCATCAGCTCGTCAATTGTCATGTTTATAGAAGGATCGGCAATATCCTGATTCGACCCGTATCCCAATATTTTGATAAAATTATCTACCTGAGGAGTGGCCAGGGTTTCCAAAGAATTTTTTAACAGAGTATAATTTTCTTCCCAACTCATTACCTTTTCTTCAATTTTATTTAGAGAAAGAATTGATTCTGAGAAATTCTGTGTTTCCAGACTTGCCAGGTAGTTTTTCCTTATAGAGATTTGTTCGGTGCTTGATTGGGTCCTTGCATAAAGGCGTTCTAAGAGACTTTTAAAGGTACAACTCTGGGCGTTTCGGGGAGTGTTTAAAGTAGAGATGCTCAGACTAGGTACCAAAGTGGGGAGGTCTTTTCCTTCCTGGTAGTTATACTGCTTGAGGCATTGGTCTTTTATTTTCTTTACTTCTAGCTGGCAACCATTTTCAATACTGCCATCAATTTCCCATTTTAAAGCGGAAACATTTCTTCTTTTTATGCATTCGTCATAGAGATATTTTGCTTCAAGTAAACAGCCATTGCTGGGTAAATCAGCCGCAAAGATCGACGCATAAAAAACCGATAACAGTATCGTAAATTTTTTTTTCATACATCCCTTAATTGCAATACTTTAACAAGAGCAAGAAAATTTATATATTAGTTTTTTGCATGGATTTACGCCAACGTCTGACTGCTGGCTTGATAATATGTCCGATCAGTTGCTCATATTTAACTCCCATCTTTTCGGCCATGATGGTGAGATCGCTAAAACCGGGGGAGAGTCCTGGTAGCGGGTTGATTTCAATAAAATAAGGTTCACCTTCGTTGGAAACCCGAAGGTCAATCCTGGCGATATCCCGGCAACCGGCAACTTTAAAAGCTTTTTTTACAAACGCAGTGATTTTTTTGTTTAAATTCCTATCAATGTTGGCAGGACAACACATTTTGAATACTTCATTGTCTAACTGGTTTTCCAGTTGTTTGGCCTCGAAGGTGTATACGGGATATTTGGATCTTCCCTTTTTAAATTCAATTTCTAGGATACCCAGCACTTTGGGGTTTGAATCGCCGACCACCCCAACTGTAAGTTCTCTTCCTTCAATGTATTCTTCACAAAGCAGAGGGGACTTGAATTTTTCTGCTAGTTCATGAATTTTAGCGGTTAATTGTTCGTCGGTATCCACCACCGAGCTATCGTAGATACCCTTTGAGGTACCTTCCATATTAGGTTTAACTATCACTGGAAAATGAAGGTTGTGATTGATTTTTCCTATTGGTAAATCAATAATTTTGGATCTAGGAACTTGAACATCTTCGGAGGCCATCAATCTATTGGTAATGGACTTGTTTAGTGTCAATGCCAGGCAAGAGGCATCGCTTCCAGTATGCTCTATATTGAGCAGGTCACAAATGGCTGGAACCTGAGCTTCTCTGGCCTGTTTGTTGATGCCTTCTGCGATATTGAAAACAATGTCAATTTCCTTTTCAATTAAATTTTGGGAGAGGTTTCGATCCGCTTCTACTAAAAGGGTTTCATATCCGTTTGCTTCGATGGCGTTTTTAATGGCAGTGACCGTTTGTTCCGAGTCAAATTCTGCCTCATTTTCGTAGTCATAGTCAGAGTGTGTTTTTCTTTTGAGGTTAAAAACAAGTGCAACCCTTGGATCACGTTTTACAATTTTTCGGGCAGAAGTAAGTCTGCTGGTTTTGAGTTTTAATCTTTTGATAGCTGCACTGACTATTGATTGAATCGTGGCAGTGTAGTCCATGTTTAAAAGTTGGGTTGCCTCGAAAATACCGGATCGGGGTTGCAGGCTGGGAAGGGCATTAAATTCTATAAAGAAAACATCCCCTGTGGGGGTGATTCGAAAGTCTGCACGGCCGAAGTCATTAATAGCAAGGACTTGAATAATTTTTCTCATGTAGATGTTGATTTTTTTCTTGCTGCCTTCATCAATATTGGCGGGGCAGATAACGCCTACTTGTTCATCAAAAACATTTTTTAGGTCATAATCATAAATCCATTCACCGTTATATTTAGGCCCGGAATATTCCACTGCTTCTAAAATTCCATTATTTCCAATGCCATGAATGTAAGGAACGACCACGTCTTTTCCCTCGATATATCTTTCAACTAAAATACCTTCGGGATACTCTTTAAGACATTCTTCCGCATAGGATAGCAATTCTTCAACGTTTTCACATTTGGATCTGGAGGAAATACCTTTACTGGAACCTTCAAAATTAGGTTTTACAAAAACCGGAAATTGGAGGTCTTTAACAATAATCTTAAGCTCTTTTTTATCGGAGATGAAATAGCTATCCGGGGTCGGGATACCCTTTGAGGCAACTAACTGTTTGGTTAAAAATTTATCAAGGGTTAAAAAACATGCATAAGGTCCACTTCCGACATAAGGAATTTTTAACTGATCAAAGTTAATAGGTGCCAGACACTCTCGGCCAATTCCATAAAAACCCTCAGCGGTGTTGAAAACTAAATCAGGTGCAACTTTCTTAAGTTCACCAACCCAAGAACCATCTTTGGTCATTTCGATTTGGAAAACTTCATTTTGTCCGTTATTGGAAAGACCAGCGGTAATTGAATCTATAACTTCAGGAGTGTCGAATTCAGCTTCTTCGGTTTTTTTATCTCTTTGTTTATTAAAGATAAATGCGATTTTCATTTAAACCTCGTAGAATTGGGATTTTTGATCGATAATTTTTATTTGAAGTCAAATCCTGTTCAAAAGCATCCGGTGTTACGTTTATCTTTTTTTAGGCTGGTTGCAAAGAAAAAAAAAGAAAAAAAATAGGATGAATAGTTGGACAAATTTTTTTTTTGTGCTTTTATTAATGTAATATTTAATATAAATACGTTCACTTGTGGGGCGACTAAAAAATGTCATTTAAAAATAAAGAACGTGTAGATCATTTCTTGGCATGATGGTGTGTTTTTTATAGTATATATCTGATGGAGAGGGGAGACGGAGTATGATTGAATTTGATGAAGATCTGGATTTTTCATTTGATTGGGATGATGAGTACGAAGTCTCTGATTCTTCCAAGGCCCGCTTACAAAAAGATGGTAAGAAAAAAAGGCCCAACAAAAAGAAAGTCTCAGATATTGCAGCCCCCCCCAAAATGAGCCAGATATCTGGAAAAGTTATTCCCACTGAACCTGGCAATCTCAGTGCCGGGATTTCACTGAAAACTGACTCTAAAGTTTATGAAATTGAGATGGATGATGTTGGAAAAAAACTCACCAAGGAAATCTATCATGAGGTTTTAGTTTGTGGATATGAGAAAAAGGAAGGGAACCGGTTAATTTTAGCTGTTAAAAACTATATATAAAATAGGCTCCTTCTGGAGCCTTTTTCTTAATTAATTATCACTATCGTATTCAATATTTTCGGAAGGATCGTAAGTTTCGTCTATCGAGATGGTTTCTGGACTTGAGGAGGTATCGTAAGAGGGAGTTGGGGTAGGTGACGGGTCATCCGTAGTGGTTTCTTCCATGGCCAATACACCTAAACTTAAAAAGACGAGTAACACTGCCAATAATTTTTTCATGTCTATCTCCTAAAATATGTAAAATCGAAAGTTATATTGAAAAGCAAAAAACCCGAAACAGCTAATGATAATACACCTAATGGGAGAAATGCCAGTGTATAAAAATTATTTTTTGGTTAAATTACCTGGCAATTGGCTCCGTGCATTATCTTAAAGTGTAGGTTGATTGTAAGAAGCAACGGTCAGCACTTTGAGCAAAGCTTCGTAAAGAGCCTGATTGATTGGTTTTACTTGAGTAAGTGCTGAACACTCCTTGAGTAAAATCTTGCTGGAAAATTCTCCGATTACGGGAGCACCGCTTAAATCCAGGTGATCTAAATTTAATGAAGTGAATTTTTTGATCTCTTTACAAACGCTTAGAATTTTCTTACCTGTTTTGCCCCTTATTGCGGCTGCCCCAAAAGAGCGACAGATGCATGGTCTCAGATCATAGCGAGAACACCGTCCTTTTTTACCATCGGTTGAAAGCTTTATATAAAAAATGCAATGATTGGTGTCATCAAAATCTTCAAGGGTTGTTATAATCTGGTCAGCCAAATGATGGTCATATAAATACAAGGCTGCAGGAATCATCTCTAGGATAGATGCACTGACCTGGTTGCTTAGACAACATTCTCCACAATCAGGTAGGCAAGTTAAGCCAGTTTTTTGCTGAAAGGATTGAAAGGAGTCTGGGGACTCCCGATATACTTCCAGAATTTCATTGGCCAGTACTCTTAGTTTATGCATAAATTCGTCACTGCTTGATCAACATAGGGGTGTTATTCTATTAAAAAAAACTAGAATGACAATTAAATTAACTGGATCAATCTTCATTTTGCACCTCGATTGAGGCCATTTACTGTAACGAACCTTTAAAAAAGATTAATCCGGTTGGCTTAATAGCTAGATTAACTCCGATAGGTTTTGCTACATTAGGCTGTATATGCTTAAGAAAATATATATTGAAATTACCAATCACTGTAACCTGCAATGTTCTTTTTGTCCTCAAAGCAAACAAAATAAAAAAATGATGAGTGTTGCTGACTTTCATCATATTTTAAAGGAAGTGATGCCTTTAACTGGTGAGGTTTGTCTGCATGTTACCGGTGAGCCTTTGGTTCATCCAAACTTTTTAGAAATGCTTGGCCTTTGTGAAAAAATGCAGATAAAGGTGCAATTAACGACTAACGGCTTGCTGCTTGAATCTGTGGAAAACGCACTGTTGAAGTCACCAGCTATTAGGCAAATTAATTTTTCCCTGCAGGCCTTGATGGATAATTTTCCAGATAGAAAGATTGCTAATCATCTTTTGCCATTTTTGGATTTTATAAAAAGAGGGTGTGCTTTAAGGCCAGAGATGTATTTTAATTTAAGGCTTTGGAATCAAGGATATCATGTTTTTGAAAACGCAGAAGTTTTCGATATAGTAGAAAAATATTTCCAGATTATCATTAAGCGCACAGTGGATGTTGGTGGGATCAAATCCAAACGTATTTGGAACCGCTTGTATCTTCATTTTGATTCACGCTTTGATTGGCCTTCGCTGGATAATCAATATTTGGGTGAAGTGGGCACATGCAAGGGGTTGGTGGATCATATTGGCGTTCTTTCTAACGGGGAAGTGATTCCTTGTTGTCTGGATAAGGATGGGGTTATTTCGCTTGGTAATTGTTTAAAAGAGCCACTTGAAAATATTTTAAACAGTAAAAAAGCAAATCGCATGAGAGAAGGTTTTAAAAAAGGGGTATTGGTGGAAACGCTTTGCCAGCATTGCAGTTACATCAGGCGTTTCACTAAATAAATTTAGAATAATGATTTAAAGGCCAAAATGAAGAGAATTAAGGCTGCAACCAGCGTGGATTTTTGTTTTAATTTGCCGATGGCCTTGTTTCCCATGAGGCAGCCCAGGTATGAATTAATAAGCGTAACCCCGCCGATCAAAAGAAGTGGAAAAATCAATTTGGTCTGGCCTAGTCCAAGCACTGAGCCAATTAAAAAGGCATCAATACTGGTGGCAATTGCCAGCGTGGTTAAACATCGATAACCTTCACAAGAGCAAGGGGTGATGTCTTGAAATTTTTCTTTTGAAAAGTAATCGTAAGAAGTCTTTAGTCCTAGTAAAAAAAACACAGAAAAAGTCAAGATACTGGTGTAATTGTCGAGAAAAACTTTCAAAAAAGTGTTGGAGAAATAATAACCCAGTAGCGGCATAATGGCCTGGAAGATACCAAAGGCCAAGGAGATTTTTAAAAACTTTTTATAATTATTTTTTTTAAGTTTGATGCCACAGCTGAGAGAAACAGAGAAAGCGTCCATGGAAAGTGCCATCGCTATCAGAAATAAGTCAATGAAACTTTGTCCCATCGGGTTCCTCTTTTTAAAAGGTTATTTTTTTTTCAGATAATCAAATAGTTTTTGAAGATTGCCAGTTTTTTTCTTTCTTTTGACAGGTCTTTTTTTAGGACTAGCTTTGATGATTTCTTTTTCGCCAAGAGGTGCTTTTTCGGGAAATCTTTCTTTCGCTTCACTCACTTTTAACGTCCGTCCATCTACAATTTTTCCATTTAGTCCTTTAATGGCCTTGATTGCTTCAGAAGTCCTGTACATGCGGACAAAGGCATAGCCTAATTTTTTATCGTTATCAGGATCGATGATTATTTCAACTGATTTAACTTTTCCATATTTTGAAAAAAGAAATTTGATTCCCTCTTCATCACGTTTATAGTTCAAGTTGCCAATATAGACGGTCTTGCCGGTATCCTGGCTTTTCTCTATCGTTCTAGCTGGTTTAAGTGTTTTTTTGTCCTTTTTCTTTTCCATAAAGTCCTATTAATTTAATTTTAGGTGAAGCTAACACGATCGAATTTGTTCGTCTATCTTGAAAACCCGGACATAAGGGGTATAATGATCAGTTATTCAAGCTCATTTGGAAAAACTCGGGGGAATTATGATATATGATCATTTGGATAATTTAGATATGTATTTACCAGGCCCGGTATCTCATAAAATCTTGTCATTTGTAAAATCTCCCCCCTTGGAGGATAAAAAATTTCATTTGGAGGACGAAAACCTGTTGGCGATCACTTCAAGCTATCTACCACGCCTTTTTGCTGATGGCCTATATGAATCGCACTTTAAATATATTGATTTGCAAATAATGATTAGTGGCGAGGAACTGGTCTATTATCATCCGATCAATAAGCTGATTAAAGATAAAGAAGATAGGATCAAGGATATTATATTTTATAAAAAAACTGATCAGGGGGTTTTTTTCCCGATCACAAATTGTATGTTTACCCTGCTTTATCCACAAGATGGCCATCTGCCTACGGTGGGATATGATTTAGCAAAAAAACTTAGAAAGGTAGTTTTTAAAATAAGAGAAAGCTGGTTACAGTCATAACGAGAAGAACGTGCTTGCAAAAATACAGCACTCCATTGATGGTACGATTAAAATGCTTTTTAAGCTTTCAGATGGTCAGTTGGTTGAAACAGTTGCCTTAGTTTTTCGCAAAAAATATACCCTGTGTTTATCATCCCAGGTTGGCTGTCGCTTTAATTGCGTTTTTTGCTTTACCGGAAAACAAAAATTACAAAGGAGTTTGACGGCTAAAGAAATCATCGATCAATATTTGGCGGCTTGGAATTATCTCAAAGAAAATAAAAAGACTATAGCCACCGCCAATATTGTTTTTATGGGCCAAGGTGAGCCACTTGATAATTTTGAAGCCATTAAAGAAAGTATACTATATTTTATGCAAACTGATGGTATCAAGCTTGGACCTCGGCAAATAACCATATCGACGGCAGGCTATCTTCCTGGTTTGAAGCGTTTTTTGGAACTTCCTCCCATCAATTTGGCCATTTCTCTTCATTGTGCCGACAGTGTGAAAAGAAGTCAGATCATGCCTATTAATAAAAAATATCCAATTGAAGATATTATTAATGTGGTTAAAAACTTTCCGCTTGCTAAAAAGCAATATATTGCTTTTGAATATCTGCTTATAAAAAATTTTAACGACCAAATTGATGATGCCTATGGTTTATTTGGCTTGATCAAAGAGTTGAAGGCCATAGTTAATCTTATTCCTTTTAATCCTTATCCCGGAACCTTATTTGAAAGATCTTCTAAGGATGAGGTGGATGAATTCAAGCAGTGGTTGGTGAAGTTAAGACTGAGGACGATGATCCGGGCTAGCCGTGGCCTCGATATTATGGCTGCTTGTGGTCAGCTAAGATCCCCTGATCATCGATAATCCGAAGCGGGAGAATATCACTTGAACTGGTTAATATTGGGGAATAATCGGTTCTGGCACAAGATCCAGCGTAATGGTGAAAGACAATAAAGGAGCTGATTTGAATATTTTTTCCATCGACTTTGGGAAGTGGAAAAAATTCTTGGTATATATAATTTTTTTTGTCAAACTGACCTTCGGTATTGGATAGAATCGCTCCATCTTCTTTGACTATTTTGATATTCTCCCCACATCTTCCTGAAATTGGTTTAATCACATACCCGTTGGTAAACATATCCTTATTGTAGGTAAAGCTACTTTTTAAAAGGTTGGGATGTTCGGGGTATAATTGAGTGAGTATCGGTAGGATGGCCTTATTACTTGGAATTAATGTCCAGAAAGGCTCAAATATTTGGATTTTTTCGTGAAGAAGAATATCAAAAAGTCGGGGGTGAGTGAGCTGTTTACTTCTTTGTTCAAGAAATTGATCCAGAGTTTTAAAGTCCTCAAGTTTTTCATGTCTTAATTGTTCCAGCACGGTTTCCCAGGCCCATGTCTTCCAGATGATTTTAATTTTAAGACCGTCTGAATCGACAATATTGCCCTTTTTATCAAACGCAAAATCGTCGATACCGCATATTGCTTTGCAAATAAATCCAGCTCGCTCAATAGATTCTTTCATAAAAAGAGCATGGTAGGTTTCTTCTGGATTATTATCGTAAAGGATATGAATAACTTTGCTGCCATCGACTCTTTTCCAGGCTGAAACCAAGTCGGGTTGTAGTTTTTCTCCGGTGCATTTGCCATCGTTGCAACCAAAGTGATCGGCCCATTTTAATTGAACCTTTCCGCATTCCATATAACAAGAGGCGGAGTCAGCATTGTATTCATATGCCTTGAGACCTTTGCTAGACATTGTAAAATCCAGTCTTCCCGTAATCATGTGATGGTGACGGTTTTTCCAGGAGTTTTGTATTTTTGGCCAGATGATTTGCGGAATTGAAAAATATGAAAGTAATTCAGGGTTCATCATGACGTGGTCTGTGGCCCGCAGAAACATCATATGCAATTCATTGCTGACTTGCTTGAGTTCATGTTCAGCAGTTTTGGAAATGCATAAAAACTTATATTGATCAGATTCTGCGCTCGCCAATTTATGTCCGTTCATCACCTGCACATAAATATTTTCATCTTCGTTTGCAACATTTAACCATGACTGCGATGCCTGGTTGTTATGGGGAATATTTCTCAAAATAATGTTAAGTAAATCAGGATTAGGAGCTGTCAATTTTTCGCTATGGGAGGAGTCATCGGTTTGAATTACCCAGCCCAGAATATGGGCCTTTTCACATTCACACTTGATCCAGTAGCCGCCATGTAAATCAATTACCGCCTTAAGCTCTCTTGAAAACATCTGTCCATTTGGCCAAATGGAATCTTCAACGTTTTGTTCAATGAATCTGATTTTATCGTTAAAGACTTCGGTCACTATCGCCACATGGCCAGTAATTTCAAACTGTCCACCTTCATCCCAGATAAGCATACTTCCCGGTTCGGGATGTCTTTTGGAGCCATTTTTAAAGGAATGAAGTGGCAGCGTAGCTGCGGTTTGGGAGTGAGGGTTTTTCAAGTCCTTGAGTTTGAAGATGTCATATGCCATGGGTACATCTTCAAATGTGTGGCCGGTGTGAAGATACATCCATCTTCTTGCCAGTTCCACGCATTGCCATTTATATCCCATCCAGATGTTATCAAAGTAACTGCGAAAGGAGTCTCGATCAGAGCTTTTTGACTTTTTTACGCTGTCGTAATTGGATGAATAAACTTTAAGCCCCTTTGGGCCGATGCCAAGTAATGTATCGAAAGGAGCTTTGGTTGGTTTTTTTGTATTCATTTTTATTAGTGGAATTGTTTTAGCCAAACTTACCAATATAATTAATGGGTGACAAAAAAAATGTATTACATTTTTACATAATGATTAATTAGGATTTGCACTCAGTGCTGCGGTGTGCTGGGTTAATGCGATTTGAATTAGGGGGTAGAACTATGAAGATGTTTATTATTTTTTTAATAATAGTACTATAGGGTATCAAATTAACGAGAATTTTTAATTTTATCCATCTATCTTGTTTTAGATTTTTGATCTCACTAAAAAATCCTCTTTCTTAAAAATACTATCGCAATAAAATAAATAATACTGCTTAAAATAATAATCACTGGGCCAGAGGGAGCATTAATTTCGTAGCTGATAGCAAGCCCGGTAATTACAGTAAAAAGAGAAATGAGAATGGAATAAATAATCATGCTTTTGATATTTTTTGATAAAACGCTGGCAATTCCTGAGGGAATAGTAAGCATAGCTACAATCATGACAATGCCCACCACGTTGATAAGCATGACGACAGTGATGGCAATTAAAACTAGTAAGAGGATGTAATAAAATCTGGTATTGATTCCTCTAAGTCTTGCAAATTCTTCATCAAAACAAATAGAAACAAATTTATTAAAAAATAAAATAGTTATGGTTAAAACCAAAATGTCCAAGATGATAACCGTGATGAGATCTTCAAGTCCGACCATAAGTATGCTGCCAAAGAGATAACTCATAGGATCGGTATATCCTGGGGTGTAGTAAATGAGAATTAAGCCGATGGCCATACCAAATGCCCATAAGGCCCCAATCAAAGTATCTTCGCGTTCCTTATAGTAGATGGTGAAGTAACCAATCAGCAAGGCTGAAAAAATCGCCATTAAAATTGCACCAATTTGAGGAGTCATCCAAGTAATTTCATGTACCTTGTTTAAATACATTCCCAGTCCTATGCCGCCAAGAATACAATGAGAAATAGCACCGGCAATAAAGCTGACCCGCTTGATAACCACAAATGTTCCCATGATACCAAAAGCAAAGGAGGCAAAAATGCCAATTAAGGTGGCATACATAAGAAAAACCATATCGGGGTTGAAGATATCTATAAAAAATTGAATCATTTGGTTTTTACCTCATGGTCATGGGCAATATATTGATATTTTTTAGAAATGATTTCTTGGAAATTTTTTTCATTAATTTCATTTGGATAATGAATGTGAGAATCCTTATTAATACATATAACGTAATCGACCAAGGATGATACAAATTGATATTCGTGAGATACCATAATTATACTCATTTCAGCATTGAGCTTTTTCAAAAGATCTAAAAGTATTTGTTCATGGTGGGTATCGATACCGGCACTTGGTTCATCCAGAATAAGAATTTTGGGCCGACAAGTGAGCGCCCTGGCAATCAAAACTCTTTGCTTTTGCCCTCCCGATAAAGAGGAAAAAAAGGCGTTTTGGTATTCGATGACATTCATTTTGGTCATGGCCTCTATGGCATTTTGGTGATCCTTTTGGGTGTATAGGCCAATAAAGCGATGTCCGAGACACCCCATTAAAACAACCTCTTCCACTGTAATCGGTATTTGAGGATCAAAAACCAGATGCTGAGGGAGGTATGCAATTTTATGAGGATTTTTGCCCGGTTTTGTTCCAAAAATTTGAACACTACCTGACTGTGGTGATAAAAGACCGAGTAAAATTTTGACCAAAGTGGTTTTTCCTCCACCATTGGGCCCGATTATCCCGACGAACTCATTTTCACAAATTTTAAAGGAAATGTTTTCTAAAACATTTTTATCCAAATGTTCATAAGTAAAATTTAATTTATCAACTTCTATTATAATATTTTTCATGGGGTTATTCGTAAGCCTTTTTTATAGCATTTGCCATGTCTATAAAGTTTTTTAATACATTTTTTTCCAGCGGATTGATGGAAACGACTTCTCCCTTTATTCCATCTGCAATGGTTTGAGCTGCTTTGGTGGAAAACTGAGGAGACACAAAAATTACTTTGGTTTTGTCTTCTTTGGCCTGTTTAATAATATGGGCGATGTGTTTCGGGGAAGGGGATTTTCCTTCCAGTTCAATTGCTTCTTGTAATAAATCAAATGCATTCAGAAAATACCCAAATGCCGGATGGAAAACAAATACTTTTTTACCTTTGAGAGGGGCGAGTAATTGATTGGTTACAGTTATTGTTTGATTGAATTGGGATTTAAAATTTACTAAATTTTTTTGATAGGTTGGTTGATTGTTTGGATCATGTTTGGAGAGTGTTGATGCAATAATTTCTGCCATATTATTAATGGCAATAGGGGATAGCCAGATATGAGGATCAAATTCATTTTCATTATGTCCTTGCTTGTCTCCATGGTCATGGGAGCTTTCCATTTTTCTTTTTTTAAAATTTTGATCTAGCATGATAATACTTAGACCCTTCTGAGAATTTATTTTATTTAATATGATGGATTCAAATTGGGCACCTATTGCGAAATAAAACTGGGCCGTACTTATTTTTTTTATTTGTTCAGGTGAGGGAGTATAAGTGTGAGGGTCTTTGCCCTGTCCAATCAAAGTGGTGGTAGCAACCAGGTTTTTGCCGATTTCTTCCACTAAAAAAGTAACTGGCTCAATACTGGTAATAATATTGATTTGTGCTTGCGTGCTCGAAATCAAAAGAAAAGTTAGAATAAAAAATAAATTTTTCATATTATTTCCTGCATTTAATTATATTTGAATTGCATTTTTTACATTCATTTATAGAATGATTTTTCAAAAAACTATTAAGGTGATTCATTTCATCTTGAGTCATAGTACCCTTTCCTCTACAAAGCGGGCACGTGTGTTTCATGGCCTGTAAAACAGCCTCTCTAATGAAGTCTGAACTGTTTGGGAGTGACTTAATATATTTTGCCAGATCGGCGTCGACTTTGAATGTGATGACTTCTTTGGATGTTGATTTTTCTTTCATAAGAAGAAAGTATTACAAAGTAATACTTTCTGTCAATTCTGTTCTAGTTTTGACATTTTTGCTTGATTCGATCAGAAGAACCACCTCTATCCTCAGCGACATTTGCCATAATTTTCCAGTCTGCTTGGCAACCAATATTTTCTTTGTCAAGTAAGAGATCAATTATATCATAGCGTTTATAGTATATGGCGGTATAAAGGGGTGTTCTTTTTACAAAATCTCCATTGAGATTGATATCCAGCTCTTGGTAGTCTGTTTTGGATTTATCTATAAAAGCAATGCTGTGTTGAGCGTATTCATCGATCCCTTTAAACGCATCAGGATCAGGGATTTGTTCAATAAGATAGGGCTTGGTTGTAAAATAAGCAGGAATGTCAGGTTGCCCTTCAATGGAATTCGGATGAGAGACAGAATGATAGGTTATATGTTTAATAAGAATCGACATAGCATTATAGTGGCCATATGCTGCGAGTATATGGATAGGATATTTTGAATTATCGCAGCTATAATGGATAAATTTCCCATCTCCTGTATGCTCTAAAATAAACTTGAAAATACTTGTATCGGGATTACTGTTGTTTGTGTTGGTTGCGTAGATTGCAGCAATTTGTGGAAGAGTAAGATTATAATAAATCGAATCAGCGAAGTTAGAATTGAAGCAACTGGATCTAAATCTGATTGTTGCAACTTCGTTATAAAGGCGTTTAACTTCTTCTAAATTTTGTTGCACGATTGCGTCAGCTACTTTTTTAAAAATATCTTCCCCAGATCCCGCCGTTATTGGATTTATGCCTCGTTCATCTTTATCATTTTTTGGCCGACTTCCTCCTCCTGAACAAGATAGAAGTGCTAATGTAGCAATTGTTAGTAATGATAGATAAAATTTATTCATAAAAACTCCCCAGTCATTTGTTAATTTTTTAACATTTTGAAGCCTAGAGGTCAATATTTCCCCATGAAGTTGGTAAAATGGTTATTGGCTTTCTTTTTATTTATGATAGAGGTGATGAGTGTGGATGGTTTGGGCCTGATAAAGCTGTTCGCCATTTAAAATCTGTTGTTGATTATTTTTGCCATAAATTTTCTCAAATCTGAAAGTTATATTTTTCATGGTATTTTACACTTTACGAAATCAGTTAATTGTTGTGTTTTATTTTTTTATGAAAAATGAAAAAAGAATTGCCATTTATGAAGTTCATAAAATAAAAGCCATTGAACATTTTTTAATGGCAGAAAAGGCGATAAACCATGAGGTTAATCCTCTTTACGAGCAAATGGTTATGAATTGTCACATGGGAGTTGAGATGATTATGAAAGCTGCCATTTATAAATTTGGTGGAATCCCGCCAACACATGGTCCCGAAGGCCATAACTTATTGAAAATTGCCAGTACTAAAATTGGCAAAAGGAAATTATTACTCGATGCAATAAATTCTACTGGATTTATACAGCCTTTGTGGCATAAAATAGTGTCAGCGTGGAATATCAATAAGCGCTACGAATTTATGGGGCTTTCACCGCTTGATTATGATGATTTATATGAAGCTTATGAAAGGTTTTACAGATGGATAGTAGCAAAATTTGTAGATTAGTTAAAGATCAACTTCAATCAATGGAAGTAACGGAAATATTTGCATCGATTGAAGATGAGGATTGTATTCGATTGGAAATTGTATCTAATTATTTTCAAGGAATGCGAATCATAAAGCGAATTGAACTTTTATCAAAGTTGCTTCAGAAAATAGCCATGAATGAACTTAAAGATTATCACTTAATCTTTAATCCTTTAACTATCAATGAAAAATCTAGTAATGTTGATGAAACTGCAAATCGTCTATCTACAGACGGTAAACAATTAAATGGCATTGCAGCTCAAACCAATTTGTAAATATTGCTATCAGATGGTTGAAGAACATCTATTCGGGAGTGATAAGAATTTTGAGGCCTAGAGGTCAATATTTCCCCACGAAGTTGGTAAAATGGTTATTGGTTTTCTTCTTATTTGTGATAGGGGTGATGAGTGTGGATGGTTTGGGCCCGATAAAGCTGCTCTATAAGAATAATTCGGGCCATTTTGTGGGGGAAAGTGAGCAGGGAAAGGGATATTTTTTCGTTGGCACGAGATAAAAGTTCCTCTCCAAATCCACTTGATCCTCCAACGATCAAATAAAGAGAACCAGAAGTTTTTTCAAGATGATTATAAAGCCATTTTGAAAAGGAAACGCTGTCCATTTGTTTTCCTGTTTCGGTCAGTAGGATCATCATACTTTTTGAATTTTGATTTAATTGATCAATTTTTTTTAAAACCAGACTGGCTTCAATGGAGACATCTTCTTTTTGTGATTTAATTTCATGAATATTTAATTTAAAAGTTTTAATTTGTTTTAAATAATGCTCTTCGAGTGCCAGCAAGTTTTGATCTTTTAATTGTCCAACCACGATAAGATTTAATTCTTTCATTAGAAATAATGTTTATCAGACTGGCCCATGGCTGGTTTTTTCTCTTCTTCTGGTGATGAATAGTAGTAATCATTTGGAATATCAATTCGTTTTGCTTCCTTCCAGACATCATCAAGATCGTATATCTGTCTGGCCGGTTCCACAAAAACATGGACAATGATGTCTCCAAAGTCTAACAAAATCCAATCGGACTCATGTAATCCTTCAATCGATCTTGGAGCAAAGCCATGTTTTTTTAGCTGGATACTGATGTTATCGGCCATGGATCTTGCTTGGGTTGAGTTAGTGGCTGAGGCTATAATAAAATAATCCGCCAGAGAGCTGATTTTATGTACGTCTAACACTTTTAAAGATTCACCTTTATGGTTTCCCAGTATCCACGACGTTGCCATGGCAATATTTAATGGATATGGGTATTTTTTATCTTTAATAATTTTATCAATTTCTTTGTCAACAAAACTCAAACTCATTTGATATCCCTTCCGCTTGCTACTGTTTTAAACATTAGTTGTTTTAAAAGGTCAATATTTCGTCCTGAAACAGAGGAAATTGGTAGTACTTTTTTATCCAGCTGTTCTTCGAAATATTTTTGAAATCTGGCTATTTCATCATCGGTCATAGCATCAATTTTAGTGAGGCAGATAATTTCTTTTTTTTCTTCAAATTCCTTTTTATATTGAAGCAATTCATTTTTAACGGTCATATAACTTTCAAAGGCTTCAAATTCTTCCAGGCACCAGGAGCAATCCACTAGGTGAACAAAGGAGGTAGTTCTTTCTATGTGTTTCAAAAATTTGATTCCAAGGCCTTTGCCTTCAGATGCTTTTTCAATAAGGCCCGGTATATCGGCAACTACAAAGGATTGATCATCAAGTTCCACTACTCCCAGATTAGGTTCTAAAGTGGTAAAAGGATAGTCAGCAATTTTGGGTTTGGCAGCCGAAATTCTGGAGATAAGAGTTGATTTGCCAGAATTTGGAAGTCCCACTAGGGCAATATCGGCGAGGAGTTTTAATTCTAGTTCAACCTCCATCGTCTGGCCTTCATCACCTTCTTGGGAGTATCTTGGGGCCTGATTGGTGGAGGTTTTAAAATTTACATTTCCCAGTCCTCCACGACCGCCTTTAAGTAAAAGGACTTCTTGTTTATCAGCGTTTAAATCTATAAGGGTATCACCTGTACCTGTATCTCTGATCAGAGTACCGATCGGTACTTTGATATAAATGTCTTCACCATATCGTCCGTGTTTTTGTCTGCCAGCACCGCTTTCGCCGTCTTCCGCCCGATAAACTTTTTTTCCCCTGAAACTGGCCAGGGTATTTAAATTTTTGTCAGCAAGGAAATAAACATTTCCACCATAACCACCATCACCTCCATCAGGCCCGCCCCATGGAATATATTTTTCCCGCCGGAAACTTGTACAGCCGTTTCCACCTTTGCCTGAAATGATTGTGATAGTTACTTCGTCTATAAATTTCATGTTTGCTTTAAAAAAAAAGGAACTTCTACTGATTAGGTGAAGCTCCTTTTTTACCTTCTTTGTATAAAAATAATCTTTAAGCGTTTACAACAGAAACAATTTTTCTTTTCTTGTTGTAATGACCAAATTTGACCTGTCCCTCTTGGATTGCAAAGATCGTAAAATCTTTACCCATGCCTACACCCTTTCCAGGATGAAATTTGGTTCCACACTGTCTTACAATAATATTGCCAGATACTACATGTTCTCCGCCGTATTTTTTAACTCCTCTCATCTTAGGATTGGAATCTCTACCGTTACTTGTTGAACCACCAGCTTTCTTATGTGCCATAAAAACTCCTTATTCTACTACTTTTGGCCTAAATATTTTGTGGCCCACTTGTTATCCGATTCAATCTTCATAATCTCGCCATTTCCGTTATGAACCTCGGTTATCAAAAGTGCTGTATATTGCTGGCGATGGCCATTTTTTCTCTTCCAGCGACCTTTTCTTCTTTTTGAAACGATGACTTTTCTGCTTTTGTCGTGTCTTATGACATGGGCTACAACCTTAGCACCCTTAACTGTTGGCTCACCAACAATGGTGTTGTCGCCTCCGACAAAAAGAACTTTGTCGAGTTCAACTTTTGAACCTTCATCTGCTTGAAGTTTTTGAACGTCAATTAGATCACCAGCTGATACTTTGTATTGGTGACCTCCAATTTCTACAATGTTATACATGAAAGACTCCTTGCCTGTGACAAACTTACGGGGAGCCTAAAACTGGCTTCTTGGGTCCCAAAGTTTAGTCAAAAATTTAATGAACTTATGACTTTTATTAGGTTTTTACATATATGTCAAGCATATAGGCTAGATGATGCAAGATAAAACATTAAATTTTAAAGATTCAAATTCCGATAAAGCTTGTGGGAAGGAAGGTATTTTCAAAATACCAGACCATGGAGGTGGTATGGATTCCAAAATTGAGAAGGAATACACATATTTTCAATATCATAAAGACTTAAACATTCCGATATTCATTAAGTTGTCTTTAGCCGAATTTGAAATAGATATGGTGAGTTTTCTAAACGAAATTTGTTTTGCTCAATTGGCTGGGAATGAAAATAAAAAAATTGAAGATCAAGTTAAGGATAAGTCAAAAATTAAAGTTTTGAGGTTTTCTGAAGCTACCCCGGCGGTAGCTCAAAACATTCATTTTTTCAATGAAGGCGATTTGTACGGTCTTGAAAGTATTTCATATAAAAAAAATTACAAGATATATCGATATAAGGGGATCGCCATTGGGATATTTTCCGTGGGGGCCAAAGAGTGGGAGCTTGGATGCTTTAGTAATTTTGGCGTAAGTGCAAACCAACTGGCTTGTTTTACCGTTATAAATAGATTTTTGTCCTGGGCCATGTCACCATCCGGGGTGGTAGGGTTTTGGGGAGTACCCGTGGATGAAGGGGTAGTGGTGATGAATCAACAAGATTCTAAGGGCGAGGCAGTTTTTTTTGATCTATATAAAAATGTGGTTTATACATTGGATGGGGTAAAAAAAGTTGGACCTAATTTTGTAATAATGAGACTTGATCGTGTTCTACGAAGTAGAAACATTAAGATGTCCTCCAGTGAGTTGGCTAGTTTTTTGGCAGTCAATTGCTGCTATTTTGATACTGACGGGCTTAGTTTACCCATAAGACAGATGATTAGAACGATTTCATTAAATATATCGGGGCTAGTTCATCCCAAAGAGAACTTTAAACCAAGAACTGATTTGTCCCTTTAGCTTATCTTTAGTAAGATAAATAAAACAATATGTGTTTTTTTATGTGAAGGGATAAAGTATGCATGCAATCCAAATTGATCCGGTGATACTCCATTTAGGTGCTTTGCAAATTCGATGGTATGGGCTTATGTACGTGGTGGCCTTTATCATTGCCGGGCAAATCCTTAAGAAACTGGTAAAAAATGGTTTTCTAAAAATCCCGGAAAATAAGGTTGACTCCTTATTGCTCTGGTGCCTGATTGGTATGTTAATTGGAGCTCGCACGTTCTATGTCTTTCTTTACAACTGGGATCACTACGCTAATTTTCCAGCAGAAATGATTGCTATTTGGAAGGGGGGGCTAAGTTTTCATGGTGCTCTGGTGGGCATTATCACGGCAATGTTTTTATTTGCCAAGAAGTGGAAGCTGCATTTTTTTCATATTGCCGATTGTATTGCGGTTTGTGGTAGCCAAGGGCTGTTTTTTGGTCGGATCGGTAATTTTATCAATCATGAGTTGTTTGGTAGAACCACCGACGTTCCGTGGGGGATGATTTTTAGTGGTGGTGGTCCATATCCTAGGCACCCCTCACAGCTATATGAGGCGATTTTTGAAGGATTGGTCTTGTTTTTAATTCTTTTTTTGGTATCCAAAAAAACCAAGTATTACGGGGTAGTCTCCGGCTTGTTCATGGGAGGCTATGGATTTTTTAGGTACATGATAGAGTTTTTTCGAGAACCCGATGTGCAACTGGGATATTACCTAGGGGGTACGACCACTATGGGACAAATACTTTGCTTGTTGATGATGCTTGCGAGTGTTGGAATTATTCTATACGCCTTTAAAATAAAAATTCCTACTTCCAAGAACTCTGCTTGAGCATCTGTTTTAAAATAGGCAGGTAGCCAGGAAGGTCACTCTTTTTAGTTATGACAGAATAAAAAATGGGAAAACAGGTGATAGTGCACTCTGCCCGGTAGAAGTGTTGGGTGTCTTTGACATTTTTCCAGGTATAACTGGCACTTTCTTCATATTTTGAATAGGTGTCTTGCTTGCCAAGCTTTTTTATGAGGGACTCGTGAAATATATCATGCATAAAATAACTGGGAAGCCGGACATAAAAGTCCACGGATTTGTCCTTATAGTATTGAACAAAAACCGGAAAGGTGTAGCGCTGATGATTAATTAAATATTTAATTATTTTATAATCAGCATTGCTTGAGATGTTGGCACCTTTGTTATATTTTTTCTCAATGGATTCCAAAGTTTTATCTGGATAAAAATCCTCAAGTATTTCCAAGCTGAAATTGTAGTTGAAGGCTTCAACCTTGGCGAAGGCAGGTAAGGAGATGGTAATCAAAAGAAACATGATAACATTTTTCATTGGTCATTTTGGGTGTGATCGTTTCTATTAGTTAAAATGATAATCTATTGTCCGGTTGTGCATAGCGGGAAAAACTTGACTGCTGATAGTTTACGTTTCAGAATAATAATAATTAAGATAAAATACTAATGGTCGATAATCCTCTGAAACGACTTTGGAGGACGGAGCATATTTTTATGATTTTATGGAAGAAACATAGTACCCCCCTGACTAGTCTTATCTTCTTGTTTCTAATGGTTAATTTGATGTCATGTGGCCAGTTGGAGACGACCGAATCTGACATGAATAGCAAGACGAAGAAGATTGTTGAAAAAATTGACTCAAAAACTCAAGAAAAAGCGGATCAGCTGGAAAACAATGGTTCCAGTATATTAGGAAGCTCTATAGTGGAAGGGCCTGTGGTTAATGGTAAAAAAACCTACTTCCTTTATGGGGCAGAACATCTTGAACTTGATAACTACTATTTTGATATACCCGTAGTCTATAATTCGGCTGTTAAAATGTGGATTAAATACTTTCTCAACCAAGGGAGAGGTTTTTTTGAAAGATATGGTGCCCGAGCAGGTAGATATGCTCCGCTGATGGGTAAAATTTTGGAAGATAATGGCCTGCCAAGGGATTTGATTTTTTTGGCCATGGCTGAGAGTGGTTTTCAAAACGATGCTAAATCATGGGCAAAAGCAGTTGGCCCATGGCAATTCATGCCTTATACGGGTAAAAAATATGGGTTGGATATCAGCTGGTACGTTGATGAAAGGAGAGATCCTATCAAGTCCACCATTGCGGCAGGAGAGTATTTAAAGAAACTGTTTAACGATTTCCAGTCCTGGGAATTAGCCGCTGCCGCATATAATGCCGGTGAAGGAAAAATGTCTCGAGCTATTAGAAAATATAAAACGGACAATTTTTGGCAAATTTCAAAAGGCAAGTATTTAAAGAGTGAAACCAGAAATTACGTTCCCAAAATTATGGCCTTGGCGATTATCGGGAAAAATTTAAAATCTTTTGGATTTGAAGATATTGATTTTCATGAACCACTTGATTTTGAAGAAATTACCGTGGCAGAAATGTCTGATCTATTTTTGATTTCAAAAGACCTGAATATGGAAGTGGAGGAGCTGGGTAGATTAAATCCAGAGGTTTTGAGATGGTTTACGCCTCCTGGAAAGGAGTATAAACTGCGCATTCCCGTGGGATTAAAAGCTTTATGGGAAGAAAAATCGCAGGATCGAATTTATACTGCCAGCGAGTTTCAAATATTCCGAATTGATACTAAGAAAATCTCGCTGAAGGCGGTATCCAAAAAATTTAAAGTTCCGCAAAATGTTTTAGTAACGCTTAATAATCTTCCCGAGGGAAGTTATTTGAAGAAAAATGATGAAATTATTCTACCCTTTCGGGTGGGACAAAATGTGCGCTCAAGGATGTATTCAGATTTGTATGAAGTGCCCAGGAAGAGCGTACTGGCTCGAAAAAATTATAGAAGCCGGCTTAGGTATGCCCAAAAAAATGGAAAGTTGATCCGAAGTCCCGCTGCGTACTATGTGGTCAAGAAAGGGGATACCTTATGGTCGGTAGCACAAAAAAATAAGATCTCCATCAATACCTTAATTAGATCAAACATGCATGTGATCAAGTCGCGGATGATTCGTGCCGGTGATAAATTGGTCGTTAGATAAATTCTTTACAAAAAAAATCTTAACAGGTGAAGTTTTTTTAAAGTAAACTAAGCTGAGCTATTAGTTGAACAAAGCGTACTGTCGAAGGATTTAAAATGAGTCTTTTCTCAATCAAGCATCTTAAAAAAGATCAAACATCTAAGAATGAAAAAATCTATGTGAATACGGTAATCACAGGTAAAGGTCCCTATACGGTTTTATTATGGGATAGATTATTTCAGGCCAAACAAAAGAATGATTTATTATTTATTTCAAGGGATCGTTTGACCCCTTATGATCTTTGTCCGTGGGGGCCTGCACCTTTGCGTGGAGAAGCGAATATTGCTTATTATAAAAATTTATTTTCGTTGCCGGAGGGGAAGGCTGAAACCGGCAAGACGGTTTTTTTCAAGGATCTGGAATTTCGGGAATTTGGTGGAAGGTATAAACCGGAGCCACTGCTTTTTGCGGAAACATTTTATACCCAAAAAAGCGGTTTTCCTGACTACGATAAAATTTTTCCCTATCGGACCAGCGAGGATTTTTTAACATTATTAAATGAGCTGGTCTGCACTGAGCTGATTTTAAAAATCGAGAAGTTGCCTAAGGATGGGCATCTGATTAACGAGAAGAGATGGCTTGTCACCTTTGCGAGCGGGAATCAAGTTGAGTGTGAGAATCTTATCTGGGGGGCGCCGATTTTTGAGTTGTTTGAGGTGCTGGATGCCGCTTCGTTGTTTGATCTGAAATTTATTGAATTTCATAATAATATGAAAGAAGTCTCTAGCTTGTTTATGACGTTTGAGGTTTCCCAAGCATCAAGTAGCACGGATACTTTTTTCATTCCCTTGAGCTATACTCATGAATGGGGACATTTTATCGGTGAATTCCAGGGATCACAGGTGGAACTGGTACATTTTTTAAACAGGGAAAGTGTGACAGAGGATGAGATTGCCAAAAGGATCAAAATTTTTAAAAGAAGTTTTGAAAAAATATTTCCGCAACATAAAATTATTGAATCAACCGAGTTTATCTATTTTGATTCTGAATCACCTATTATAAAAATGAGTGATGACAACGATTACCAGTTTGATGATCGCTTATTTTTTGTGGGGATAAATGCTCCCTTAAAAGGAGAGAGTAATCATTTGTCCAACATGGCACGGGCGTTAGCATCTGTGAAAAATATCGAAAACTTTTTAGGAGTGTGAAAATGAAAATGGTGATGGTTATTTTTTTAGTTCTGGTTTCACCCAATATTTTTGCCTCCAAGGCGAGGATGGAGGGACTAGGACAAGATTCACAGACGGGGTCTTTTTTCTTGCCCGACTCGAGGTCAGTTTTTTTGAATCCAGGTTTTATCAATATATTTAATAATTATATTATCACTGAATGGGGAGAGGTGAATCAACCTGATGGTGGGAGTAATGGTGTGGGTACCAATCCTAAACCTAATGCCGAAGGTGGATTTTTTCAGGAAGTGAATGATTTTACCTGGGGAGTGTATTTGGGGAATAAGACCGATATTAATGATAACTGGAAGGATATTTCTGGAAATAAAACCTTTCTTACCCAAAGAAATCCGATTGATATTTTTTTTGGTGGGGATGCGGGGTTGAAATGGGGTTCAAGATTCAGTTATGCAAATAGTAAAAATGAGAATGCCGGAGATGGTAGTTCTGTTTCATATGAGTCTAATCATACTTCCATTGGGATTGGTTTTGGGCTTATTTGGGAAAATCTGAATTTGTATACAGATATAGTGCTAAAGGATAAATCAGTCGGGGCAAATGAAGGAGTCTCTTCGAGTGATGCGGGTATGGTTTACGAGGGTAACTTGGGGCTTAAATTGGGAGCGGCTTATCAATTATTGGGAGTTAAATTATTTGGTCAATATGAAACAAATGGGTTTGAACTGCATCCTAATCAAGCCGGTTCCAGTAATGTTAAATATGAGCAAAAAATAATTACCGTCGGTGCAGGTAAGATACATGAAGTCGCCAATAATGCCAGAATCATAACCGATGCAACGGTTAATGTGATGAGTGATGAAGGAAGTGATCCTTCAAGCGTAACTGCCACTGGCTCTTGGACAATGGTGGATGGGGTTAGTTTTCTACAGGGAGAATCATCTGTTAAAACCAAAAAAACCAGGTTAAATTTAACCTTTGGCCTAGAGGCGGATGCCACTAGTTGGCTGACGCTTAGAGGGTCCATTAAGCAGGCATCACTTATTAATCAGCATAGTAAAACCAATGCCTCAGGGGCAAGTGCGAACGATAAAGTGGATAAATCTGATGAAACCACCAGTGTTTCAGCGGGGGCCACCATTAATTTTGGCAGTTTGAAAATTGATGGATTAATTGGTACCGGGGGGGATGGTATTTTCAATACAGATAACTTATTGGTGCGAACGGCTTTGCATTACTGGTTTTGAAATTCAATTTGTCTGAGTGCTTCGTATGCCACGGCGGTTGCGGCGTTGGAGAGATTGAGGGATCTGATAATATCCGAATACATAGGTAATTTGTAAAAAGATTCAGGAAAATCGTTATAAAAGCTATTGGGCAGTCCAGTGGTTTCGCTACCGAAAATGAGGTAGCAGTCGGGGGAAAAATTAGCTTGGTAGATATTTTTCTTGGCCAGTTTACTAAAAAAAAAGATAGCCTGAGGTTTTTCTTCCTGGAAAAAACTGTTCCAATTATCAAATTCTTTCAGCTTTACATGTTTCCAATAATCAAGACCGGCCCTTCTGACTTCTTTTTCGTCCAAGTTAAAGCCATAGGGTTTGATTAAAATCAGCTCCAAATCAAGAGCAACACAAGTTCTGCCGATAGAGCCTGTGTTGCCAGGAATAAGTGGTTTGTATAAAACAATTTTAAATCTAGACATTCGCCGTTAAATAGTGAGCCAGTGTCCTTATCATGAGACCGCTGGCACCTTTTTTGGGGCAATACTCCAAATAACTTTGGCAGTCGGCGATGCCGGCAATATCCAGGTGGGCCCATGCGATATCATTTTTAATAAAATTTTCTAAAAAAGCTGCAGCCTTGGCGGAGCCTGCATTTCTACTTCCGCCCAGGTTTTTTAAATCGGCTATCGGAGATTTAATATCTTCATGAAATTCGGGAATGATGGGAAGCCTCCAGATATATTCATCCATTTTTTTGGCGCTTTCTTCTAATTTGGCAACTAATTTGTCGTTGTTTGCCATTAAACCACAAACTTCATCCCCTAACGCAACCAGGACCGCACCCGTGAGTGTGGCAGCATCGATAATGACGTCGGGGTTTAAATCGCAGGCGTAATCCAGACAGTCTGCCAAAACTAATCTTCCTTCAGCGTCGGTGTTAAGCACTTCTACGGTTTTACCATTCCTTCCTTTGAAAATTGAATCCGGCATGGTGGCGGTAGGTCCGATGGCGTTATCGGTCATACCCAGGATACATGTTATTTTATTAGGGGAGTGGCATTCCACAGCAGCTTTAAATGCCCCATATACAGTGGCAGCACCGGCCATATCATATTTCATGTTTACCATGGATTGTTTTAATGAATACCCTCCGGTATCAAAAGTTAGTCCTTTGCCAACCAAGCAAATATGCCTGGTTTTTGAATTTGATTTTGAAGGAGTATAGGTGAGGTGAACTAAGCGAGGCTCATAATTGCTTCCAGCGTTTACCGACAAGAAAAGATTCATGTTTTCTTTTTTAAGTTCAGCCTTATTTAATATTTTGATTCGGACATGTTTAAGCTTCTTGGCATCTTTTTCAATTTCTTTTGCCATAGTTTCTGAGTTTAAAAGATTGGGGGGATCGTTGATCAGATCTCGTCCAAAATTTACACTGTTGGCGGTGGCGAGTGCATTTTCAAAGGATTTTTCGTATGAAATTTTCTTTTTTTCTTTGGTATCAAGGTAGATGTTTTGTAACACGGGAGGAGTAGGGGCGGTTTTATGTTTAATATAATTGTAAGAAGCCATTATTAAGGCTTCAGTCAGGGTATAAATGGTTTTTTCCAGGTTGGTACCTAGAAGAAAACTGTCAACATCAATGGAAATGTCAGTGGAATTATTTTTAAGAATTTTATAGATGGAGGCTATTTTTCTTCTTAGCACTTCGGCGTTATATTTTTTTTTCTCCCCTAGTCCTAGCGCTAAAATGGTGCGACCATCATCCAGATGGAAGATAAAATGTTCACCAGCTTTGCCAACAAAATTTTTGGAGGAGATGATTTTATGAAATGCCTCCGAATAATTTTTTTTCCAGTGTGGTATGACTAGCTCCTCTTTTTCCTCCTTTTTCTCTTTTTTTGAAAAGGCAGATAATATCACTAATTCTTTTGATGAATAATCTTTAAAACCAAAATTTACATGTATGGTCATATTCTATCTCCGCTTAGGGTTTATAGGGGTCAAATTCCATTGAGTATATTATCCTCAGTGTGGTAAACTACGCAAGAATTATCATTGAGTGCAATAATTTGAGGGTTTCTTACATTGCTTAAAATTATTCAAAGATACATAGCGTTTAATTTCCTGCCACCTTTTTTATTAAGTAGTATTTTTTTTATTATGTTTCTTTTAACCTTCCAACTTTTTAGAATTATCCGCATAGTGACTAATAAAGAGGTTGAATTTTCGGTCATAGCGGAATTAATCTTGCATATTGCGATTTCATTTTTTCCTTATTCGCTGCCCTTTTCGGCTTTACTGGCAGGAATATATTCGATGAACAAACTCAGTCTGGATTCGGAAATAATCGCTATGCGTTCGTTTGGCAGTGATAAATTTGACCTGCTTAAACCGCTGCTTATTTTTGGGTCTATCATTGCTTTGTTTGTATTTGCCATGGGCCAGAAGGTAGTTCCGTATTCCCAAGCTAGATTTCAAAATCAGGTCATCAGATTAACCTCCAAGGGTGTGTTGACTGATATTAAGGCAGGGCATTTTTTTACAGATATTCCAAATGTCACCTTGTTCGCCACCAACGTTTATAAAAAAGGCGAGGTACTTGGACAGGTGTTTATCAGAGCGGTTGATAAGAATCAATCATTAGAAAGAATTATTTTTGCACAAAAAGGTGTGATTGCCAAAACCAAAGTTTCGGAAATGGATGTCCCCGATTTGAAAATTAATCTTACTAGCGGAAATATTGTCCAACGTTATCTGGGTAAAAACAATATTGAAAAAATTATTTTTAAGGAGTATGAGTTTCCGCTTTTTAATGAAAATATTGCACCGGGATTTGTGTTAAAAGATAGCATGAGAAGTTTTTTGGAACTTTACCGTATTATTTTTAATGAAAAAAATCGAAAACAGGCGGGAGTTGGGATTTATAAAACGGAATTAGAGTTTTGGACCAGGATTAATACTCCTCTGTTGGTAATGTTATTTCTTTTGCTTGGATTTAATCTGGGAATTAATAAAGGTCGTGGTCGGTCCAAAAATACTTCCTCTCTGGCCATTGTCATTTTAGTCTTTTACTATATTCTCTTCTTTTTTGGCGTAAGCCTCGGAAAAAAAGGTGACATAGCGCCATTCATTGCAGTTTTTACTCCTTCTGTTTTACTTTTTTGGATCAATACATATCTATATAAAAAATTAGATTGGGTGAATTAACCAAACCATATCACTGATCAACGGTTAATTTTTCTTGGCATTTTTTTCTCTCAGATATTCTTCTGACGTGATGACTTCTCCAGTTTGCTTGTTGAAAATAAACAGAGGGAAAACAAACTGGCTGCTTTTTTCTTCTGGAAAGATTAGATTACGTACACCGGTTCTGGTGTTTATATTGATTAATTTACCATTTAAAAAAACCGTAGTGGCATTTACGTTGCCAAAAAATACTTTAATGATCGAGCCCACCAGATTGATGCTGGAATTTTGGGTTAAAATACTTTGTCTGGGATCCTTGTCATCCACTTGATAAGTAAGCCAACTGTCACCTTTATGAGCATAAATAAAAACATTTTGTTTGCCGGGAACAACATTGTTTTTTATGTCGCTAGGAAGATATTTTAGTGTTTCTTCCGGAGGGTTGGTGGCGAATGCATATAATTTTTTCTGCATTGGAGCAAATGCTGGTTCGTCTTTCTTGTCTTCTGCCTTGATCTCCTCATTTTTCTTTTCTTCCACTTGGGTTTGCTTTACCGGTTTCAAAGTTTGGTCATTGTTGTTTTGGGCCGGTTCTTCCTTGGGAAAAGTGATTTTTTGAATTTCGGTATTGGTGTTTGGGGCTGCCACTACCGGGGTGGTTTCGGTCAGTTGAGCCGGTGGTGTTTCATTTAAGGTACTGTCTGCCACAGCGGGTTCATTGGCATTACTACTTTGGTTTTGGTTTACTTCGGTGGTGACTGAAGAAGGATCAGTTTCTTTTACAGGATTTGTTTTAAGGGCATAAACGACAACTAATACAAAAATGATGGTTATCAAGGCCCCTATAATCATGTAGGGTTTTTTATCAATTTCCTCGGCAACTATTTGGTCTTTTTTTAGGTCGGTGCCTTTGGATGGGTTTAAAATCGAATAGGTGATGTCCAAGTGGGACATGGGAATATGGGGTTCGATTCCTAAAACTTTGGAATACGACTTAAGATAGCCAACCACATAGGCTTTGTTGGGAAGCAAGTCGAGCTTGTCTTCTTCAAGATATTCCAATTGGGTCATGTTGATTTTGGTCTTTTGCGAGATTTGCTTGAGACTGAGATTTTTTTTCTGTCGCTCTTCCTTGAGGAAAACCCCAATGGTGGTGCCGACTTCGGTGGTCCCGGATAATTGATTTTTGATGGTGCTTGGTTCGTTTTTTGTTACTTGATCTTCCATAATTGTTTTCTAAAATGTTGGGGTTGAATAAGAGTTGGTATTAGTGACTGTGTTTCTTTTATGCTTGAGATCCTGTTTAAGCGCACTGGGCGGCAGTTCCAGGGAATGCAGTTGATCTTCATTATCAGGAATGATTTCCATTGCAAAGGATTGAAGATTTTTTTTGGCAGCTTTGGCAAATTCACTTTGCGGAAAAGAGTTAATGATGTGTTTGAATTTCTCATTGGCCATTTGATATTGGCCATCTTCAAGGAGGGTTAGTGCCTGAGCAAAGTGCGGTGCTGGGTATTGATAGCAACTACCCTTGGTGGCGGCTTTGAAATTCTCCAAAGCCAGTTCAAAGTTTTTTCTTTTTTTATAGATAAGGCCTAGCTGGTAGTTGGCGGAACAATAATTGCTGTCAGCTTTGAGGGAATCTTTAAAGAAAGCGAGGGCCTTATCCTCGTTGTTTTTTTTAAGCTGAATGACACCGAGATTGTACAGGATTCTAAATTGGTATTGATAGGTTAGTACCAGGGAGATTTCCTCATACATTTTTTCTGCTTGTGCCAGATTGTCTTCTTGCATATATATGGCGGCTAAATTGCTTTTAGCGTCCATATTATCGGAGTCTGCATCAATGGCATCTTGCAAATGTTTTTTAGCAGTTTTTAAATCATTTTTGAAATAGTATGCCATCCCTAGATTATTTAATATTTTGGTATCTTTGCTGCGCAATTCATTGGCCCTTTTGAGGCTGATAAGCGCATTGGTATATTCCTCATTTAGTAATTCAGATGATCCTTTGGCGTAATGAATATCCGCCTGATCGTCTTTAGTGGATCTTTGCCCTAAAGAACAACTGCAAAGCAACACTATCAACAATAAGTATTTGGCGGCAATGATCATATGTTTTTGTCCAGTTATGAGTTTTTGCTATATTGATGATCATACTTGCTTTTACGGGAATTATCAAAAAATTGTTTACGGATAATTCTTTTAACTCATAATGGTCAAATCATCTCAAGTTTTGTTGGGTATCATAGTATTTTAGTCGGATAAAAAAATTAGTTTCAGTAGGGAAAAAGCTGCATGGACAAAAAAAGCACCAAGGGTGAGGGTATGATTACACTATGACTGGATTTTTGCAAAAAATATCTTTCCTTACGGAATTGTTCATCAATGGGACATTTATTTTGTTATATTTGCTGAAAAATTATCGGGAAATCCCCTCTGTCTGGACCACTCGTTTTTTCCAAATTCCGATTATGGGATATATAGATTTTTTTCTTAGAGGGCTGGTTTGGTTGGTTCCAGCGGTGATCTTCGGAGTGGTTATGTCGCATTGGATCCGGATTAAAACGCTGGAGGAATTTGTCAGGAAATACTTGTTTTCGATCTTGATTTTGATTCCTTTGTTAATTACCGTAGGAGATATTGAATTTGCTTTTTGGTTGTCGCTGGTTCATCTTTTTTCCTCCATTTTGGTTTTGTTTGATGTTGATAGCGTAACTGCTTCAAAGAATAAAATAAAAAGAAAATTTACATCGTTTGAAAGCCTGAGACTTCGTCCCGCTCAAACTATTATTATATCCTTTGTTGGTGCCATTGTGCTTGGAACCTTCCTGCTAAAATTACCAAATTCAGCGGCAACTGGATCTGTGATAAGCGTAGTGGATGCACTGTTTATGGCCACTTCGGCTATTTGTGTGACGGGGCTGTCAACGCTTTCTCTTTCTGATAATTTCAGTTTATTTGGCCAGATGGTGGTGCTTATTTTAATGCAGGTGGGAGGTCTTGGGATTATGACACTTTCCACCTCCGTGACGGTCCTGCTTGGGAAATCGCTGGGAATGCGGGAGCGTTTGGCGATTCAAGATGTGGTTGAAATCTCGAGTATGGAAAGTTTGATGAATATGGTTTTTGATATCATTCGATATACTTTTTTTATCGAGTTGTGGGGGGGGATTGTGCTAACCTTTGCATTTACGTCGGAAGGTTTTGAGTTTCCCAAGGCCATTTACTATGGTTTTTTTCATAGTATTTCGGCTTTTTGTAATGCCGGTCTTTCGTTATTTAATACCTCACTGGAAAGTTATGCCACCAATCCACTTATTCATGGAACTGTGGCGGTCTTGATCACCCTAGGGGGACTTGGTTTTATCGTTCTAAAAGAAATTAAAGGGATTATCGTGGCCAATCGTTCATTTGCCAGGATCAGTGTCCATTCTAAATTGGTTTTGATAACGTCATTGACCCTCACTGTGACGGCAGCATTGTTTATATTTTTTGGGGAGTATTTAAACGCCCTGGAAGGTTATAATGTGTGGGAGAAATTTCAAATATCTATCTTCCAATCCATTACCCTAAGGACTGCCGGTTTTAATTCTATTCCCCTTTCCTCAATGCATACCTATACCGTTTATTTAATGGCCATGTATATGTTTATAGGTGCCTCTCCCGGATCCACTGGTGGAGGTATTAAAACCACCACTTTTGCTATATTAATCTTATCAATAGCATCAACCCTTAAAGGGAAAAAGGATGTTGAAGTTTTCTCCAGAAAAATTAATTCTCAGATCGTAGTCAGAACGATTGCGCTTACATTTATATCCATAATGACCACTAGTATATTTATATTAATTCTAATGAAACTGGAGCCGGAACAACCATTTTTGTCCATTGTCTTTGAGGTGATAAGCGCAGGGGCCACGGTCGGGTTGTCGCTTGGGGGAGTCACGCCCTATTTGTCAGTTTTTGGTAAGCTGGCAATATCAATGCTTATGCTAATTGGAAGAACTGGACCGCTCACATTGGTTTTGGCGATCGGGGAAAAACATAAGTCGGCTGGAAAGATTGAATATCCAGACAGCCGCATAATGATAGGATAAAGAGGGTAGCAAGATGATGGTAGCCGTAATAGGACTTGGGACATTTGGTGAAAAAACCGCAACCAGCCTTTTTGAAAAAGGTGCCGAGGTTATTGCCATTGATAAAAATGAAAGATTGGTTGATAAAATTAAGGATCGGGTTACTCAAGCGGTGTTGTTGGATGTCACTGATGAACGAGCGCTGCGGGCTCTCGATATATCCGACGTTGACGTGGCCATTGTGGCAATTGGGGACAACCGGGAAAATAGCATTATGGCCGTGGCCATGCTGAGAAAACTAGGCGTGGGAAGGGTTATTGCTCGGGCCACTGATCCATTACATGAACACGTCTTGGCGGAAATCGGCGCAAGTGAAACCATCAAGGTTGAAGAAGAAATGGGGGAGATTATTGCTTCCAAGATTATTGCTCCCCATGTTTTACAAAGATATAATTTTGCGGCAGGGTACTCCATAGTTGAGTTAAAAATTGGTAAGAAATATGCTGGTAAAACCCTAGTGGAAAGTAAAATAAGACAAAATTACAATTTGTCGATTGTTGCCTTACAAAAAAGATTACCTTTTATTACAGAGGATGGAAAAGCTTCCTACCGGATCGAAATAAACGATTGTCCAATGCCCATGGATGTAATTGATCAAGATGATGTAATCGTTTTGGTTGGAAGTGAGAAAAATTTTAATAAGTTATTTACTGATATCTCAGAAGGTTAGTTAAGGGACGAATATGAATCTATCACTGAAAAAAAGAATAGCAATTAGTTTTATCCTGGCCAATATTGTGGTGTTGGTTATGACTTCGACCGTTTTTTATTTTCTTGATTCATTAAATCAGGATATTGAAGGAATAACACTCCAGTCAAACAGGATTTCCACTCTTAATGATGAAATCAGGATCTCGGTGGTCCTGCTTTTGAAATACCAAAGAAGGATTCTGACTGATAAAAGAGAACGGGCGGAAACGGTGGAAAAAATTAATAACCTATGTGAGGTCTTTTCCACCCAACTTCACCGGTTGGCATCACTCTTTGGAGAAGATTCGGAGGTCAATAAAATTGTCAACAGGATGCTTGGTCAGATTGATTCCATCAAGGCGGTATCAAGCAAGGCCATTTATGAGAACGTCAATCGCCGAGATGCCGACGGGTTTTCTCGAATGGCGAGTATTGGGGATATTGCGGATAAGATTTTAGAATTTTTTACGGATTTGCAAGATATTTTGAATAAATTGGCCCAAGCGGGAGATAAAAACATAAAACAGATAGTAAACGAAACAAAACGTTTAATGATGGTTATTCTGATTATTGGTTTTTGTGCAGGTATATTACTTAACTTGGTTATCCCGGCTAAAATAGCCTTACCGTTTAAAAAAATTCGGGATGCGATAAGGGAACTGCAAGATTGTAATTTTGACGTTTCCATCTACTACAACCAAAATGATGAAATAGGTGAAATTGCACGAGAAATGAATAAAATGATTCATAGCTTTAAAATTTTTGATGAACTTAGATCTGATCGAATCATGGTGGAGAATAGAAAGTTCGATACCTTGGCAAACCTGGTAAAAAAGCCAGTCCTTCTGGCAAATTCAGAGGGAAAGCTGATTTATATGAATAATAAACTTTATTCCCTACTTCAGGTGCAATCTGTGGAGGTTATCGGGAAAGACATGTCCGATACCATTATGCCCAATTCCATTATTTCAACTTTTGAACTGGCTATAAAACGCCGTGCGAAAATTGAAAACGTTGAAATAATCATCCCTGTAAAAAAACTGGAAAAATCCGATGAAGCTGATCTTGATTCCCAGGCCTTGATCTTGGATGAAGATGCTCAAAGCAAATTTGTAAAACCTGATGATCAAATTGAAAAAGAAAATGAAAAAGAAAAAGAGGTTCAGGAAGTTATTTTTAGTGGTTATGCAAATGTTATTCCAATAAGAGGAAAAGATAGTTCTCTTGACTATTATCTTATGGTATTGTCGGTTGAGGCATTTTCTTAAAGATTTCTAAAGAATAATTTATGGAAAGAAGCAGAGTACGTAATTTTTCAATTATTGCGCATATCGATCATGGTAAATCGACTCTGGCGGACCGTTTGTTAGAGTTTACTAATTCTCTTTCTAAGAGAGAAATGAAAGAGCAGTTTTTGGATAATATGGATCTTGAAAAAGAGCGTGGCATAACCATTAAGGCCCAGACAGTGAGATTGACTTACAAAGCACAGGATGGAGAGCTTTATCATTTGCATTTAATCGATACTCCAGGGCATGTTGATTTTTCCTATGAAGTGTCCAGATCCTTGGCTTCTTGTGAGGGGGCCTTATTGGTCGTTGATGCCTCTCAAGGTGTGGAAGCGCAAACGCTCGCTAATGTTTATATGGCGATAGATAATAATCTTGAAATCATCCCTGTTATAAATAAAATTGATCTCCCTCACTCCGATACTGAAAAAGTTAAAAAAGAAATTGAGGATATAATTGGTATCGATACAGCAGAAGCTTGTCTGGTCTCTGCCAAGGCAGGAATCGGGATTGAAAATCTGTTGGAAGCTATCGTTAAAAAAGTACCACCTCCACGCGGTAAAGTGGAAAATGATTTGCAAGCATTGGTGTTTGATTCTTGGTATGATCCCTATCAAGGTGTCGTGGTCCTGGTGAGGGTGATGGAAGGGGTGGTTAAACGAGGGGATAAGATTTATTTGAAAAAATCCAACTCGGATTACGAAGTGCTTAAAGTGGGAGTCAGTGCACCTTTTTTAACCGACCTTGACGAACTTCAAGCAGGTGATGTTGGGATGCTATTTTGTGGTATCAAAACTGTAAAAGATGTGAAAATTGGAGACACCATTGTTTCCGCCAGAAAAAGAGAGACTCCTAGTTTGGTTGGTTACAAAGAAATGAAGCCCATGGTTTTTTGTGGAGTTTTTCCGGTGGAGTCCAACGAGTACGGGATACTAAGAGATTCTTTGGAAAAACTGTCTTTGAACGATGCCTCCTTTACTTTTACCCCGGAAACCTCACAGGCGATTGGTTTTGGTTTCCGGTGTGGCTTTTTGGGGCTCTTACATATGAATATTATCCAAGAGCGATTGGAGCGTGAATTTGAAATGGATATGATTTCTACTGCTCCATCGGTTAGTTACAAGGTGGTCAAAACTAGTGGGGAGGAAATCTTTGTAGATAACCCTGCCTTGTTACCGGATACGGGCAAAATTGAATCCATTAGCGAACCTTACGTTGAAATTAATATCCATGTCCCCAATACTTATGTGGGAAATATTATAAAATTGTGTATAGACAGAAGAGGTATTCAAAAAGAAATTCGCTATATCACCACAGACCGGGTGCAAATTATTTTTGAATTACCCCTGGCCGAAATGGTGTTTGATTTTTATGATAAACTTAAAGGGTTGTCTAAAGGCTATGCCAGTATGGATTATGAGGTTATAGATTTCAGGACATCTAATCTGGTGAAAGTGGATATACTATTAAATGGTGACAAAGTGGATGCTCTTTCCATGATTTGTCATAGGGATCATGCTCAACATAAGGGAAGGCAGTTGGTTCAAAAGCTTAGGAAATATATTGGAAGACAGCAATACGATATTGCGGTCCAAGCAGCAATTGGATCACAAATTCTGGCCAGGGAAACCATTAAGGCTTTTAGAAAAAATGTCATTGCCAAATGTTACGGTGGAGATATTACCCGCAAAAGAAAGCTGCTTGAAAAACAAAAAGAAGGCAAGAAAAAAATGAAGATGGTGGGAGCGGTGGAAGTTCCTCAGGAAGCATTTATGGCAGTTTTAAAAATTGATGAGGATGATTAGTATGTATACTCACTTGAAAAGTCATATTGAATCTGCACTGAAAGAATATACCTCTGGCAGTAATTATGAATATTTAATTGAAGCCAAGGCCTTATTTACCGAGTTAGTGGGAGTTGTTCGAGAAGATGATCCAGAATATGAGAGCATCATGAATTTGTTTAATGATTGGTATTTATTTCAATTCCTGTCCATGAAGAAAACTAAAACGATGATGAAAGAATATGTTATCAGCAAACAGCTGGATCCGTTGCTGACTGATTCATTAACCAATGTCCATTTTAGCCTGCTAGAACATGGGGGCTCAAACCTGGGCGGGAGTATAACCGTCTGTGATTATTTCACCAGTCATAGTATTAAACTGGCCAAGGATTGTTTTAATCTAGGTCTTATCAAAGGCGATATTTTCATTGGCAGAATAATCAAATATGATAATGAGTATTATTTACTGGATGGTATTTCATTGTTTCCCAAGGAAATCAAACAATTTATCAAAAAACAGATAAGGAGTATAAAAAAGCTCAAGGATAGGCATAAGGAAATCGAGTATATATTCAGGCTTGACCGGCTTAAAAATAAATTGAAAAATTATGGACATCTGGACCCGGTACGTTTTTTTGAACAAAATTTTTAGATCTCTACTTTTTAGGCTTAAGACTGATTCCCTTTTCTGATAATTTTAAAAGTAACATCATCTCGGGGTTCCAGGCGAGGGCCTGGGGTGAGTGCATTTGAGAGGGGACATGGGACCGGTACCTTAATTTAATTAAGCGGTGATCATTTATAATTATCATATTTTTATTACGAAATCTAAAAGGAACATCCTTGATGCTTTTAACCCAATGAATTTCTTTTGCATTGATTTTATTTTTTATACTGTCTTTATAAGCAGACCCACTGCCCACAATGTAAATAATTTCAGATGGGGGAAGAAAAAAGTGATCCCTCAATCGTTCAATCCTGTCTTTCATAAAATGAGGGTGATCTATCAGAATGGGAAGAGTTTTGGTTTTAGCAAAAATCTTTTTTTCCCGATTGTAGTATTTTTTAAATTTTTCTGCTGGCCTGATTCTTCTAAGAATTTCTCTTTGTTTGGCATCATGCTGCTTAGGATCTCGAACATGACCGTAGTGGAGGATGCTTACATCACTGCAAAATTCTTTGGTAGCCCCACGAAAACCCTGAGCATCCCCATAACAATAAATATCGGTATTGAGTTTAAATGCACGTATCTCAGCCGGATGCCATCTCTTACAAATAGCGATATGATAGTGATCTTTCCAGAAATGTAAAAAGCGCAACTTGACCGCGTCATAGTTATTGTCTTTGGCGTACTCAATATTTTCTTTGAGTTCATCATACTCTTTGGGGTGGATGATTTCGTCACAATGTAAAAAAATGGCCCAGGCATCCTGTTCGTGGCCATGAGCTTTTCTTAAAGCGTCTAGCGCAATATTGGCTTGCTCTGAAAAAATTTTGCCACCATCACCAATTAATTTTTCATCCCAAACTGTTCTGATAATTTCGATATTATTGAATTTTCTAATTTCATCTTCAGTGCCATCGGTGCTGTCACCCAAGGCCAGATATATTTTATCAACCAGCCCGGAAAGGGAGGTGAGCATTTCTACAAAAGGATAGTCAAATTGCTCCACATTGCGCATGAAAGTAAAACCATAACATTTCATTTATCAAACTCCGAAGCATCCTTTATAGAATACTTTTTTGAACTCATGAGGTAGGGAATAACACCAAATAAATTAATCGTTATCCAGCAAATAAAGTAGAGATTAAACAGGGAGGCGCCGTTGTTAATACCATAAAGCGAAAAGAGTTGATCGAAGGCGGCGTGTCCCACTCCAATTCCGGCCGGTGAGATGGGGATCGCAATAGTGACAAATCCCAGGGGGATAAAACTTAAAGCATGTTCGAAGGAAAGGATGGTTCCTGTGATAAAAGGTGTTGCCAGGGCCCAAAAGGCAAACACATTGAGGGTTTGGACCACCAGACTGATTCCTATTGAAAAACCAAGGGCTTTCGGGTTTTTGCCAATGTCCCAGATCGCAGAGGATACCCGGCTAATTAAATTTCCCACTGCAGGGATTTTTTTTAAACCTATGTGAAGGTAGTTTTGTATCTTAGCAGGCAGGATTATTGCTAGAATAAAAAAAATTACTCCAATAAAAATGATGAAATTCAGATGAACCAAATGGGCCACATGTTCCCCTTTGGCAATTAAGGTATCGTAATAGATTGCGCTGGAAAGTCCGATTAAAAGAAGAAGTCCGATAAGCCCGATAATCCGGTCCATTAAAGCGGATGTGAGTAAATAGGTCTTGCTTAAATTTTTATCGAGGTCTTTTGCGTACACCAGTTTGACCACATCGCCGGTTACAATCCCAGGAAGTACCGAACTAAAAAAAACCCCGATCCAGGTTAGTCTAATCATGGTTGATAGTCGCAAGGTGGTGGATGATTTTATTTCCAGTAAAATTTTCCAGCGTATAGTTGTGAGCAGAATGTTTAGAATCATAATAAAAAAACCGATTGCCCAGGCCATTTTATATTGGAGGGAGGAAGTTAAAATGGAAAAATCCAGTTTGCCATTATAAATCATCCAGACAATGATAGAGATGGCAAAGATAAATTTTAGAGCTGTTATAAGCATTGATTTAATCATTCAAATCGTCCATATAAGCAAAGGCGTACTTCATAAACATTGAGTAAGCGGCATTGATAGCAATAATGAGCCCGCTTGTCCCGTCTAAAATGCCAAGTTTCACCAAATAGCATTCGACAAATTTACCCATTGGCCTTATTAAAACCTCGAAGAAATAGGGTCTTCTTTTTTTTCTTTTGATTAAATCCTTGGCACCCAGGCGGGCAAATTTTACGTTGGTGTCGATTTGGGATTTTACCGAAGGGAATGAGTAATGCATGATTTTGGTGTGAAGCGTTCCAATTTTTCCGGGAGAGGTTAGTTGTAAATCTTCGTGAACATGTGGTTCAGTCCATTTTATATAATTCCGGTGACCTAACCGGGTGATATATTCGGGATGCCATCCACCATGCTTGATCCATTTTCCACAAAAAGAGGTAAGTCGGTTGATCTTGAACAGCTTGATATCTGGTTCACCGGTTTTAAACAGCTTAATAATTTCCTCTTTTAATTCAGGAGACACCACTTCATCGGAATCTATATTTAAAACCCAGTGGTTTTTGCATAGACTTTGAGCGTAATTTTTTTGTTGTCCATAGCCTACGAATTTATTTTGAAAAACTTGGCATCCATGTCGTTGGCAAATTTCATCAGTGCCATCAGTGGAGTAGCTATCAACCACTACAATTTCATCGACAAAATCAAGAGACTTCAGGGTTCTTCCAATGATTTTTGCGTTGTTGAATACGATAATTGTGGCAGAAATATTCATAATGAAGTATTTTACACATTTAAATTATAAATACCAATTTCTATTTTTTAGGAGATGCTATGAAAGTGACGGTGATCGGAACAGGTTATGTCGGGTTGGTAAGTGGTGTATGTTTTGCGGAAATAGGACACCATGTTACCTGTGTTGATATTGATCCCCAGATTATAAGTAAACTAAACAACGGTCATATTCATATATATGAACCCGGGTTGAAAGATTTGCTGGATAGAAATTTCAAGGCTGAGCGAATAAATTTTTCAACGAATTATGATTCGATTAAAGATTCCAAAGTGGTTTTTATTGCCGTAGGCACCCCTTCTAAAATGGATGGCCGGGCAAATTTGGATTATGTGAAAGATTCGGCCATATCAATTGCCAAAAATTTAAATGATGGCACGATCGTTGTTTTAAAATCCACGGTCCCCGTGGGAACTCACAAATGGGTTAAAGAAGTTATTTCAGAAAATACCAAGAAGAAATTTTATCTGGTTAATAATCCTGAATTTTTGAAGGAAGGGTCGGCGGTTGATGATTTTATGCGGCCAGATCGAGTAGTGGTGGGGATTAAAGAACCCGAGGCCGGCGAAATTATGAAAGAACTTTATTCACCACTAACCAGACAGGGAAACCCGATTATTTTAATGAGTAATGCCTCTGCTGAAGTGACCAAGTACGCCTCTAACGCATTTTTGGCTACCAAGATCACTTTTATTAATGAGATCGCCAAATTTTGTGATGCCACTGGTGCAGATGTTGAAGAAGTTCGGCAAGGTATGACGACGGATAGTCGTATTGGAAAACAATTTTTATTTCCAGGGCCTGGGTACGGCGGAAGCTGTTTTCCTAAGGATGTGCGGGCCATTATTCATACTAGTGAGGATTTGGGTATAGAACTGAGAATTCCCAGGGCCGTGAATGAAGTGAATGAGATTCATAAGCTTTATTTATTTGAAAAAATAAAAAAACATTTTGGTGAGAATTTATCTGGCAAAACATTTGCGCTATGGGGAGTTGCTTTCAAACCCAATACCGACGATGTTCGAGAAGCCCCTGCTATAAAACTGGCCAGCGAACTTATTAAATACGGTGCCTGTATTCATTATTTTGATCCAGAGGCCATGGATAACTTTCAAAAATTTATGGATCAGACCAAGGCAAATAAAGGAAAATTAACGGCCCATAATAACAAGTATGATTGTTTAAATGGGGCGGATGCCTTGGTGGTAATGACGGAGTGGGGAGAGTTTCGTGTTCCTGATTTTATGGAAATCAAATCAAGACTTAAAATGCCGGTTATTTTTGATGGTAGGAACCTGTATAGGACCGACAAGGTTTTGGATCTGGGTTTTAAATACTATGCCATTGGAAAATATGTTGAGGGTAATCATTGAAAGTTGGAATCATTCAAATTTGTTCAAAGCTTGATTATCAGGCAAATCTGCAAAAAATAAAAGGTTATTTAAAAGAAGCTACTGATCAGAAAGTGGAAGTGGTTTTTCTACCTGAGTGTTTTTATTCCATGTCGAATGGATTGGAAGCCTCTCCCTTCCTGGTTGATGGCAAAAATGAGCACTATCAAAATATCAGGTCATTATCACTTGATTTTCATCTCCCGATTATCGGTGGATCAGCGGCTACTTTACATGACCAAAAAGTGGTGAATAGGAGTTTTAATTTTGATGAACAGGGAAATGATCTTGGTTATTATGACAAGCTTCATCTGTTTAATTGCGAATTAAAAAACAAATCCATTAATGAGTCTGATATCTACGTCCCGGGTACAACTTCCAAGATCATAGAACTTGGTAAATTAACCGTGGGACTAGCGATATGTTTCGATGTCCGCTATCCGGAAATGTTTCGCGAATATCGATTACTGGGTGCAAATTTATTTTCTATTTCGGCAGCCTTTACTATTCCAACCGGACAAGCACATTGGCACACCCTGGTTAGGGCCCGTGCAATTGAAAACCAATGTTTTGTGGTGGCACCGGCCCAGTGGGGCACCCACAATGAACGGATCCAGACTTACGGACATTCTTTGATCGTTGATCCCTGGGGGGAAATTCTGGCCGATGCCGGCGATGGTGAGAAATTAATTGTGGCGGACATTAATCTCAATCAAGTGGAAGAAGTCAGAAAAAAAGTCCGGTTATTTTAGTGGGTCAGGCAAAAATCAATCCATCTGCAGTTTGAAGATTCCGTCAATAGTTCTTTTAAAATCTTCTAACGTCAAATTTTTGTAGATTGGTAAGAAGCAACGCAGGTTGAATCGATATTCAGGAGGGGCAAAATTAAAATAGTAAATATTCTGGATGTTATTGGTAACTCTGGTCACACTCTTTATCTTTAAAACTTCATTTTCGTTTAACATATAAGGTGTTTGATATCCGCTGTGATCAGATAAATTGAATGCAAAGACACAGTAGGGATTAAAAGGATCTTTGGTAGCATCTTTGACGTCAACCATATTTCCCTCATTTAATGATAATGCCACCATCCAATAAAAAGGCACCCCATCCTCCGCAATGCGGGATAACTCTTGACGATCTTTTCGATTGGGGAAAGTTATCGTTTGTATGGTGGTTAGTGATTTCGATGATGCCAAATTGAGCATTTTCATCACGTCACTGGCGGGGTTGGTGGAAGTGGGATTGTTCACTTGATTGCCAAAACTGGTGGCAGACATTAAAGAAAATAAGATTAAAAATTGTACTAGTTTCATTAGCTAACCTCGTATGTAATGTTATTCATCTATATAAGCTGACATCCTTGATTCAATAAAAACCTTACCGTCAACGCAGTGGTAGACCACCCTCACTTCATCACTAAAGCCAGAGACTGTAAACTCGTCATAAGCTGTGGCCGCAAAATAGTAAGCTTTATCAAAATCGAATTCGGCGGTAATGGTATATCGGGGATTATCAGGGGTATCGGTTAATCCAGCATCAATGCTCAGCTCATACATTCTAGTGCCTGGTCCTTTGTGAACGTGATATCCGCTGACAGGATCAGGGTTTTTACTCCAGGAAAAAGAAATGTTGCGGGTGGGATCTGAGCAGATTTCCCCGGTGGCTACATAGTTTTTACTATCATCATTTTCATCGGGAGTTACGGTGAAGGGGGCATTGGGGTTTTTGGTTCCACCACCGCCACAAGAAAGCAATCCTGAAAGGCAGATACCCGTGATTATAACTGATATTTTTTGCGTCATCATTTTATTCCTCGTAACTAATGTTTTCTGATTTGAAGATATTGTTAGTGGTCCCAAGATAAACGATAAAACTCTTTTTTAATTTGAGAATATAAACTGACCGGATATCCAAGGAGAAAATTTTAATTTTTTTAATATTAGGTATAATTTTTTTCGCAAAGGTTTCACCTTTATCGTCTGAAATATAAACTCCATCAGTAGTGGCGATAATAATGTGGTTTTTGATGGCGGCGATCCGGTTGATGTTGGTCGGAGATGAATCAGAGATGATTTTCCTCTCGCTAAAAGTTTCTCCGTGGTCCAGTGACATGTACAAAGCTTTTGAGGTGGTGACATAGATGACCTTACTGTCAACGAAAATGTCGGTGATATTTTCATTCGGTATGATTTCCTTGCTGATCAAAGTAAATTGGTTAGGGCCAAAGGAATAGTACAAACCCTGATTGGTAGCCGCAAAAATTTTGGGGATATCCATATAATCTTCAAGGTCACTTCTGGTTTCCTCGGTGGCATTTGAGTATGAGCGGGTGTATACCCACAATCGATTGACTCCAGTCTGGGGCAATCCTTCTTCGTTTCCAGAAAAAATAAAAGATGGATCATTACCTGTTGAAAAAGCCATTCCGTCATCGGTGGCAAGAACGATGCTGTCCTTGAAGGTTTTGATCTGGTGAACCGGAAATCCTTTTACCACGGCCGGAAATTTAACTTGATTGGTGCTTTTACCAACTCCGACAGGTGTCGCTATAAGGATAGAATCCAAGTGCTGATGGATATCAGTGATTTCTTCATCGCTGACATCAAGAGAATTGGTTTTACGGGCGACGGATTTCCCTCCATCGGTAGTGGTCAGAAGTCCAAGCCGGGTGCCAAACAGAATATTTTTTTCGTTTACGGCAAAAATGGCGGTTACATTTAGTTGATCGGCCAAGAGGCTGGTAATTTTATTTAATTGGTAGCGGTAGCTATCCAAATCATCGGTAGTGATTAGGCCCTGATCGGATGCGATCATAGTTTTGCCGGCCAGTTTGGAATAAATAACTTCGTTAATACCTTTTGCGGGCAGGCCTGAAAGGGTTGAATAGGGCCTGAAACTTTTGCCATTATTATTGGAGACAGCCAATCCATTTTGAGTGGTGACCAGGATGTCGCCATTTTCCGAGATGATGACCTTGTTGATATGGTTACTGGGAAGGTTATCTTTGGTGGTTTTCACTATGAAGGAGTCTGCCAGGTCTGAAGTGATGGCAAGGCCCAAGGGGGTTGCGAGATAAAGAGTGGATGAGTTTAAAGTGAGAGAGCCAATATGGTTATTTGGTAATTTTGAATTTTGACTGGTGATTTGATTAAAAGTTTTTCCTGCATTTTTAGATACAAAAAGACCAGCATCCGAGGATGCAAAAATATGTAGTTTTTTATTTTGTGGTTTTAATATTTTCACATCGGTAGTGCGGAGATTTGGTTGTTTCTTGTTTAAAACGAGCTGGGTGAATTGCTGAAATTCCAGATTAGTGGTAAAGACACCTTTTTGAGTCGCCAGGTAAACCACTCCTTCGTGAATATTGATATTATTGATGGCACCTCCCTGGTAATTATCTCCATTAGCGACGGCCTTGAAGGTGGTAAGATTGAAGTCGGTAATGATGATGCCACGGTCAGTACAAATATAGAGTCCGGTTTGGTGAAAATAGAGATTTTTAATTTCACTGGTGGATAGACCCTTGATTTTTTTAAATTGATAGCTTTCTCCAGCATCCTTGGATATGCCCACTCCCACCGAGGTAACAATATATATTTTGTTATCAAATTCTCTGACGTGTTTGATAATGTAATCCTTGGCGGTAAAAAACTCCGGAACTTTTTCAAACAGAGGTTGAAAGTTTGCATCCTGAGCGGTCACAATTGGTTCGGTAAAGGTGATGGTGGAATTATCCACAAATTCTTCATCTTTACTGCAGGAAAACATGGTTAGACATAAAAGGAAAAGAAGACAGATCTGTTTCATTTTTTGACCCTGTTAAGCGTTTTTATTAATTCTGCATGAACACAACTACTACATGGCAGAAATGTATCAGCATTAATGTCAGTATGAACTGATTGTTAGTTGGCCGAGTATAGTAAAAAAAAGGAAAGAATCAATCAATTAAGATGTTGATGAAAATTTTACATAAAGGGGTTATCACCATGGCGGTGATTTGTGACGTCAACCACTTCTTCTATTTCGGGGTATTTATCCTTGATAATTCGCTCTACTCCATTTTTTAAAGTCATGCGGGCACCAGCGCAACCTTGGCAGCCACCGGTGAGTTTTAAATAAACTATATTGTCTTTAACTTCCACAATTTCAACATTTCCGCCATGAGCACCAAGCGCTGGTCTCACTTGTTCATCCATTAGGGCCTCAATTTTATCTTTCATGACTACTCCTTAAATTAATTTATAGTTTTTATACTCGCCGATCCTATAGTTGGTCAAGGATTCAATGAAATCACTTACCGCAAGTCCTATGTTTTTGCATTCATGTTTTCTTTTTAATTTCATAATATCAACTTCATTTTTATGCCGGGTTACCCAATCCTTCATGTTTTCTGGATGGGTTCCTATGAATTTTTTAAGCCCCCAGATCCGCTCATATTGAAAGGTTTTACTTTCATACTCTTTTCCGTGGTAAATTTTATTGAATTGGCCAACCTTTTGATTCATAATTTGTTCCTTGCGGGCCCATCCATAATGAAAAATTTTGGCATTGACCCGTTTACAAAGAATTTTCTGATCATTTTTATCGCGAAAACCCTGCGCGTCAAGCCACGACTTAATACCTACTTGTCCTCTAATGAGTCTAACTTCCCGACGATATATATTTCTAGTGTATTTAATGACATTTGTATTACCGTAAAAGTGCAAATAATCAAAAACCAGTCCATTTATTGCTGGATTATTTTCAAGATCCATCACGGCATTGTGGATATTTTTAAGCCCGTCCTCGTGAAGTGCTTCATCACCTTGAATATATTGGCAGTACTTACCGGAGCACTTGTTTAGTGCAATATTGGTCTGTTCGGACAATATGATTCCCTTTGATGAGACGTCTGGATTCCACCAGGATTTTAAGAAAATAAATTTTGGATGCTTAAATGTGTCTTTTAAATATTCGAAAGTCCCATCATCTTTTTTTAGTTCAGGGTCATCATACCCAACGTTTATGATTATTTCATCACAAAGAGGCTCTATACTTTCTATACTTTCTTTAATAGGGTAACCTAGATCGAGACCGTGTTTTATAAATGTAAAACCAGATATTAGATTCGTTGGCATAGGATCTATTTTTAGGATTAAATAACGATGAAGTCAAATATAAAAAACATTTTCATTTTTAAAAATCGAGGGCTGGGGGATGCTATTTTAGGATTATCCAGTGTCGCCTGGTTGAAGTCAACTTTCCCGGATTCCCAAGTGGTTTATGGCGTTCCTCATTGGGTGTATCCTTTGTTTAATACTGTAAAAACCGCTTGTGATGAAGTGGTTCCCCTAAGGCTGGAGGGGGTTTCGGATTTTTTTGATTTCCATAAATTTTTTAATGCAAGAAATTTTGATTTGATTTTGGAATTACATCAAACTGGCCGGTCAAAAATTTTTTTCAATACTTTGGGCAGGTTTATCCAGGCAAAATATTTTTTCCATAATCATCACTTAAAAAAAGGTGATTTTATTTTGGATCAAGGGGTTACCAAACCGAATATTCAAAGAGATTTGGATGGTGTCTATTCTGCTATTAAGTATATTGATAGCGATTGCGAATTAGCGGTGCCACATTATTTAAAATGGCCTCCCCAGCTCAGCGTGGAGCATCGGAATCCTGTGGGCGATATTGTGTTGGGAGTGGTGGCGACCAGACAGGCAAAAATGTGGCCGCTGGAATATTATGCGATCTTACTTGGGATGATCAAGAACAAGGGATTTTCCAAAAAAATTCTTATTCCAGTTTCCAATGAGCCCAAGGATCGGGTTATCCGGGAAGCTCTGATTAAAATCGGTCTTCCTGCCAATGCGGAATTTGTGCAATGTAGTTTGAGGGAGCTCCCTGAAAATATTAAAAATGCTTCGATCTATATTGGTAATGACACGGGGCTGAAGCATCTTTGTGCATCTCTTGGAATGGATACCTATACTTTTTTTGGCCCGGAAGAACCCATGGAATGGCATCCCTATGATCCAAAGAAACATCGATATTTCTTTCTGGAAAAAATGCCCTGTAGGGCGCAACACGGAGGTTTTTGTGGAGAAAGTCATTGCTCCAATCATTTTTGTCTAAAAGAAATAAAACCTGATTATGTTTTAAGCGAACTTCATCCGTCAATTTGGGCATAGCTATTTTTTGGTATTTTTAGTTTTCCACTACTTAGTTTGGTTGCTAAGTCAGCTTCTTTGAATGTCATTTGCCATGAATGAGATAATCCCAATATTGCAGATACCATCTACTTTTATGCTGTTTTTAGCTCCTCCTGGGTGGGGAAAAACGTCTTTGCTGATTAATTTACACCAAAATTTCGAGCTTAAAATCATTTATTTGTCACCACTGCGTGCGATCGCAGAGGAGTTTTATAACCGGTTTCCTAGAAAAAATGATGTGTATAAACCTAATACCAAAAAAGACTGCCAGGGGGTTATTAAAAAATTTCATGGTAAAAAAAAGGCTTTTTTAATTACCACCTGTGAACTTTTGGATGATGATACAATCTTGAATCTGGTTGATAATCAATCGCAAACTATATTTATTTTTGATGAGTTTCATTTGATTTATTATTGGGGAGAGAGCTTTCGAGAAAAATTGTGGGAAACATTTCTGGGAGTATGCAATACCGGATTTTCAGTACTTGGATTAAGCGCTACCATGGATCACCCAATCTATGAAAAATTGAAAAAAGACTTAAGACTCGGGATGGAGCATTTTTATTTACTGGATCTGGGTAATCAGAGGCTGAAAAAAACACCAGCTCATAATCATTTTTTTTATTTTAAAAAAACCTTTGTAAGGAGATTTTTGTACGAAATGAATCATAATACTCATGTAACATATTTATTTTTTTGTAAATATCGTAAAAGCGTGGAATTTTGGGTGCAATTTTTCCAAAGGAAAAAAATAAGTGTTTTGGGGTGTGTGGGAGGGAAAGCTCAGGAGTTTATGGCCGAGCTAAAAGAAAATCCAAATCCTCGATGTATTTTTGCAACCTCGGTTTTAGGTCATGGGGTGAATTTACCTTCAATCACTAAAATTTTTATCGATTATGAGGAAGTCAACCGGGATTTTTATATTCAAATGGTGGGGAGAGGAGGACGCTTTGGAGAAGATTTTGACCTGTATGGCTTTAATTCCAACCTTTTTCTATCAAAAAAAATAAAATTGATTTCATTTTTTAAGGCCTTTATGTTGGATATCTTGTATTTAAGATACAGACTTAATTTTTGGTATAGAAATGGAAAGCAAGGTAGAAGGATTATTAATTCACAAAGTGGTTCAAGGCGACCGGAATATTGTTGCCAAACTACTTTTACGCAGTGGAAGGATTGTCTCGGTCATTTTCTATGGCGGGCAAGGTGGGGGAAAAAAAATAAAACCTAGTATTTTGGAACTGGGGTTTATGTTTATAATTGATTTGAAAGAAGGTAGTCTTAAATCCAAAGATTTGTTTTCGGCAAAAGAATGGGAGGTCATGTGGAGACATTCTCAAATCAGATTTGATCATGAAGCATATTACTTGATGTGTTTTTACCTGGAGATGATTTTAAAAATTTCTACCCAGGATGACCTTCATGATAAAAACCGAGAATTTGATAAAAGCCTGGAAGGAATGTTCAGAGTATTGAGTAATGCGATTTTTTATTTAGAGGATTCACTGGTCAAAAAAGTATTTAATAGGTCCACTCATTTATGCTTGTTTATTTTGAAATTGATTTTTGAACTAGGTATAACCCCCCAAACCCAAGATTGCATTTTTTGTAAGCAAGATTTGAGAAAACTGAACAACATTTTTTTGGTCCCTGAGCATGGTGGGTTTGTTTGTGATTCTTGTATTGACGTAAATGTCAACGTTAAGAAACAGGATATGCCTGATGGGGGGAAAGATTTGCTCAATTTGTTTAATCATGTTTATGCAATGAAGTTTCAAGACTATTCAATGCTGCTGACTTCCGATAAAGATTTAAGCCATGTGCTTGTTAATTATTTATTTTATCAACTGGGCTTTGCGAAAAATAACTTTAAAACAATACCTTTTGTCTTATAAGCGGCAATTTGATAGGATACTACAAAAGAGAAGTGAGTATGGTTCATGTTTGATTTACTAAAAAGATTATATCCCTATGTTAAGCCATTTATCAGTAAAGTCATCTTGAGTATTTTGTTCTCTTTTGGCCTGGCGGCTATCAAAGGTCTGCAGGTTCAGCTGGTAAAACCGATGTTTGACAAAGGGCTTAGTCCTCATTCCTCGTGGGAGGAAGTTATTTATTTAGCCGGGATGCTTTTTTTTCTTGGTATCGTCAATTTTCCAGTTCGTTTCTTTCATTTTTACTGGATTCGCTTCGTGGTTGATCGGGCCACTTGTACCCTGCGAACAGATATTTTTACCAAACTCCAAAAATTGCCCATGAGCTTTTATTCTAAAAGCAAACAAGGGCAGCTTATTTCTAATATATTAAATGATACTATGATTTTCTCCCAAGGATTTAGAAACGGGGTTGATTTGATCAGGGAACCCGTGACTGCCATTATTATGCTAGGACTTTGTCTGTATTACGATTGGCTGCTGACTGGGGTGGTTTTGGTGGTCACACCACTTTTTCTAATTATTTTTATTATAAGTGGAAGAAAAATCCGAGCGAATCAGGGGGATGTGCAAAGAGACATTTCCGATGTAACTCATTCGATCAATGAAGGAATTTCTGGACAAAAAATTTCCAAAGCATTTAATTTACAAAATTATATATTGTCTCGATTTGAATCAGCTCAAAATAAATTTTTTAATGCTCAAATGCGAACGACATTTGTGGAAGAGTTTGCTCATCCACTGGTGGAATTTGTGGGAGCTATAGCTTTTTCTGGAGTGATCATTTTTGCTCACTATAGGATTAGAACCAATTCCATGACCGTAGGAGATTTTCTCAGTTTTATGACAGCGCTGGTCCTTTTGATGGATCCGATTAGAAAATTTTCTCAGGCCAATGTCAAACTTAATCAGGCCCGGGCCGCGGGGGATCGAATTTTTGAAATGCTCGAGCTTAAAGAGGAAGTTGATCTGGGCAAGTATGAGTTAAAATCATTTAACCAAAAAATTGAAGTCAAAGACGTCACATTTTCCTATGGCGAAGGCGATGTAATTAAAAATTTATCACTGACCGTTGAAAAAGGTGAAAAAATAGCTTTGGTTGGTTTGTCTGGATCAGGTAAATCTACTTTAATTAATTTATTGCTTGGATTATATAATATTGACTCCGGTGAAATTTTGATTGATGGGGTATCCATTCGGGATATTAAACTAGATAGTCTCAGAAAAATTTTCAGTTTAGTGAGCCAGGACGTTTTTTTATTTCATGATACCATCAGGGAAAATTTAACTATCGGAAGAGATTATAGCGAGGAAGAAATAGATTGTTCCTTGCAAGTGGCTTATGCCACAGGTTTTATCAATGATTTGCCTATGAAAAAATTGACAATTATTGGAGATCGAGGGACGAGGCTTTCCGGTGGGCAAGGACAAAGGCTTACCATTGCTCGTGCGTTTCTTCGCAATCCAGACATTTTTTTATTTGATGAAGCCACCAGCTCCCTGGACAATGAATCAGAGAAGGTGGTGCAAAAGGCCCTGGAAGGACTGGCCGGAGAAAAAACTGTTATTGCTATCGCACATAGGCTTTCGACTATTCAGGATTTTGATCGAATTTATGTTTTAAAAGAAGGTCATTTGATTGAGCAAGGCAATCATAGGGAGTTGATTGGTAAAAGCGGAGAGTATGCCAAGCTTTATGAGTTAAGTCAGAAGGTTTGATGATGATTTCAAATTTGGTAGGTAAACTGCTTTAACTGGTAGAGGTATTTTATGAAATTTTTTCTTTTCTTCATTCTGCTTTTCCCCGTAAATTTATGGGCGATATCCATTCAAAATTTTAAAGAGGAATATCACAAAATAGAAAAGATGTTAAGTGAACGAAACCTTCTTTGTGATAAACAATATAAGGAAATTATTCAAAAAGCTTATCGACAAATTCCTGACCAAACTAATCATGATATTTATGAATTTGCCAAGGATGAACAGTTGGCATCCACTTTTATAAGTAAATTTGATCCAACTCTCACGGCCAACCTGTCAGAATATTATTTTGTGAATTTTATTCTTGCTAATTGTAACGAAGAGAATTCCAAAATCATCATTGAACTGGAAAGTCAAAGAACAAGATGTAGTGATATTTTTGATGAATTTCATTTTATGCAGGCATTAATTTATGCCACTAAGAATTTTAACTGGAGCACAGAAACCATTGTTAAGGCCAAAAAACTTATTCTGGATTATATTACAACGCAAAATGATCCTAAGGAAAATGCCATTTTGCTGGTTCAGTTGCTATCTTATGATTTGCTGGCGTTAATGCTTGAGCAAAGCTTATTGGATAAGAATCATCAAAAAATCATTATGAATGCTAAAAACCAGGCATTCGTTCGGTCACAGCAGTTAAAAAATGAGTTGAAAAAGGATTCGAAAAATAAAACTATTCCTAGCCTTTGCGACGCTTATAAAAAGAATATAAATCGGGAAGCCTTGCTTGGCCAAAAAACTAGATCAGAATTGATAGCAATATTGAAAGAACTCCCCAAGAAGTAAACCAATCAAGTAAGTTAGGTGGAACTGTCGCTAAGATTATTCCTGGTGGTAACTTTGTAACTTGACTTCAATATGATCTGCTATACAATTTTATTATTAGATCAATTGGAGAAAAATCATGGATGACAAAACTAAAAAAGATAAGATTCAAACGGCCATAGAAGCACACTTTGCGTGGTTTGATCGTTTAAAGCAGGCTATCGCAACCCAGAAATCAGAATTTAAACCTGAGGTGGTAGCCAAGGATAACCAGTGTGAATTTGGCAAATGGATTTACTCCGACCTGCAAACCATTTGTGATGAAAAACTTTATTTGGAAATTAAAACCAATCACGCCGAATTCCATAAAAAAGCCTCGGAAGCTTTATCTTTGGCCTTACAAGGCAAAATTAAAGATGCGGAAGAAAGAATTGCCTTTGGAGGTGAACTAATAAAACTGTCAGGGAAACTGGTCTTATTACTTAAAAAAATTTAAATAGGTTGGTATTTGAAGCCTTAAAATCATGCCATAAGCTGCTATAAGTCATACTTTGCAGGGATGCATTTGGAGGGCAAAAGGATGGACGTACCTGAAATTTTAGGATAGTTTCGATGAAACGGACTTGATCTAAAAAGGACAGGTACCTATGAAGAAGACTTTGTGCTATGGCATCATTGGCAACGGGCAAGTTGCCAAGCATATGATGCATTATTTTTCTATACTGGGCATTCAATATATTAATTGGTCCAGGTCGGATCGAACTTCCTTAAGCGTCAAATTATCTGGCGCAGATGTGATGCTGATTTTAATCAATGATTTGGCAATCGAACCTTTTTATCGAGATAATTTTTTTCTTCATAATAAAACTTGTGTACATTTTTCAGGGGCAATGAATGTTGATGAAGTTATTGGTGTGCATCCTCTTATGACTTTTGGCCTGGAGTTATATCCGTTTGAGGTTTATCAGAAAATTCCTTTTGTCATTGAAAAAGGTGGACGCAAATTTTGTGATTTGTTTCCAGCTTTAATGAATCCTCACTATGAGATAGATAAGGGGCAAAAGGCCCTTTATCATGCCAAATGTGTGATGGCGTCTAATTTTTTGGTTTTAATTTTAAATAATTATTACGAATATTTAAAACAAACCATCGGGATACCCCTAAATGATGCCACGTTATTAATTGATACTACTCTTGCCAATGTCCGGTTACTTGGAGTCAAGGCCCTGACCGGACCAATATCCAGGGGAGACCTGGGTACTGTTCAAAAAAATATTTCTGCGCTTAAGCTTAGTAGCGAAGATCAACTCTATGAAAAATTTATCACTACTTATTTTCCAAGTCTAAAGGATGAATTATGTTCACGGTAAATGATTTTTTACAAAGTAAACTGAGTAAACAGAAAATTTCCATGGTGACGGCCTATGACTACACCACTGCTAAAATCATTAATCAGTCATCAGTTGATTCAATCTTGGTAGGGGATAGTGTTTCTATGGTGGTGCATGGTTTTGAATCCACTTTGAATGCCACTGTTGAAATGATGAAAATGCATGTGGCTGCGGTAAAAAGAGGTGCTCCTTCTAAATTTATTATTGCGGATATGCCTTTTTTATCTTTTCGGAAAGGGATTAGCGTGGCGATGGAGGCGGTAGAACAACTTATGCAATCAGGCGGGTGTGCAGTTAAGATAGAAGGAGTAAGGGGGCATGAGGAAATTATCAAACATATTGTGCAATCAGGAGTGCCGGTGGTTGGACATCTTGGTCTTACTCCCCAGTCGGTTCATTCGTTATCCGGCTATAAAGTTCAAGGAAAAAGTAAATCTTCTTATGAGCAGATTTTGGAGGATGCCGGTACACTGGAAGTGTTGGGTGTTTTTGCTTTAGTGCTTGAATGTGTACCTGAATGTCTGGGACAAGAGGTGACATCCCTTTTAAAAATCCCCACCATTGGTATAGGTGCTGGAAGCCAGGTGGATGGACAGGTTTTGGTGATTCAGGATTTGCTAGGAATGTCGAGCGGTCCGTATCCGAAATTTGTAAGACAGTATTTGCATGGATTTGATTTAACCCAAAAAGCACTGGATCAATTTCACGTTGAAGTTACCCAAGGAAGTTTTCCAAATAAAAATGAGAGTTATATTTATGAATGATTTGAAAGTATTTAAGGATATGACAGTATGGAGAAAATACAGGGAAACGCTTGGTCAAAAGATTGAGTTGGGCCTGGTCCCTACCATGGGAGCCTTACATGAAGGTCATCTTTCATTAATCCGTAAAAGTATCAGTGAAAATGAAAAAACCATTGTCAGTATCTACGTTAACCCAACTCAATTTAATGATAAAAACGATTTTAAAAATTATCCTGTTGATTTGGACCAAGATTTGGATATGTTGAAAAACCTGGGTGTGGATTATGTGATTAACCCTGTCTATGAACAAATGTACCCTGATAATTATCGTTTCAGGCTAACGGAAAATAATTTTTCCAAACTTTTTTGTGGAAAAGACCGACCAGGGCATTTTGATGGGGTTTTAACCATCGTGATGAAGCTTTTTAATATGGTTAAACCCACACGAGCGTACTTTGGTGAAAAGGATTTTCAACAACTCACTCTCATTAAAGATATGGTGGAAAGTTTTTTTATGGACGTTTACATTGTTTCGCTTCCTACCCTGAGAGAGCATGATGGACTGGCCATGAGTTCTAGAAACGTGCTTTTAAATGAAATAGATAGAAAATTGGCTCCTTGGTTTAATAAAATTCTAAAAATGAATATCAGTGCTGATGAGGCAAAAAAAAGATTGGAAGAAAATGGATTTGCGGTTGACTACGTCGAAGATTATAACAACCGACGTTTAGCTGCCGTGAGACTTGGAAAAGTGAGGTTGATTGACAATGAAAAAATCTAAAATACTTATCAAGTTAACTGGATCTATTGCTTGCTACAAGGCCTGTTATGTAATCTCTCATCTGGTGCAACAGGGGCATGAGGTTTATCCGGTAGTTTCAAAAAGTGCTTTGGAATTTATCGGTCTTGCCACGCTAGAGGGGCTTACGAGAAGACCAGTTTATCACGATATGTGGGAGAGAAAAAAAGCTCTGGAACATATTGAGCTAATCAGATCCGTGGATCTGGCCATTATTTGTCCGGCCACTGCCAATATAATTAACAAACTGGCTGCTGGCATCGGTGATGAGGTGGTCTCGACATTGTTTTTGGCCCATGATTTTAAAATTCCTTATTTGATTGCTCCAGCCATGAATATGAATATGTTTAATCATCCGGCCACGCAAAAATCCCTGGGAATATTAAAAGAGTGGGGAGTGAGGATACTAGACACAGATTGTGGCCATCAGGCATGTGGGGATATTGGTCCTGGAAGGCTGATGGAGCCTTTGCAAATAGTGGAAATAATCAATAAGGAATTAAAGAGCGGAGTATGAAAGTATTAATTACCGCAGGTGGCACCAGAGAGCCCATCGATGAAGTTCGTTATATTACTAATTTTTCCACAGGGAAAACCGGGGCGGGGCTGGCGGATATTTTCAGCGATGATCGTTGGGAAGTGACCTATCTTTGCTCACCGGGTGCGGCTATTCCCAAGGGCAAGGTGAATCTTTTTGAATATATAACCTTTGATGATCTTAATAATCAATTGGAAAAAAAATTAAGCGAAGAATTTTATGATGCCATTATTCATGCCAGTGCGGTGAGTGATTATAGGATTGATACCATCATTACCGATAATGAAGTGTGGAAAAGTGTCCCTAATAAAAAAATATCTTCAGAATGTGAGCTTACTGTAAAATTTAAAAAAAATTCCAAGATTATTTCTTTTTTAAAGGAATATTCATTAAACAAGAAAATTAAAATAATTGGATTTAAGCTGACTAATACTTCGGATGAGACGTTAAGATTTCAAAAAATCAAAAAAGTAAGCGAATATCCGGGAGTTGATCTGGTCGTTCATAATGATCTGGGCGATATGCTAAAGGGAAAACGTATATTTAAAATTTTTCAAAACATGAATTTAATCTGCACGGTGGATTCCATAAATGAACTGGGCGTTTCATTAAATTCGTTATTAAGAAAGGAAATTTTGTGATTTTAGCAATGGATGTAGGTAATACTCAAATCTATGGTGGAGTCTTTGACGATGATAAAATTTTGTTCAGATTCAGAAAAAGTTCCAAATCAGGGGCAACTTCGGATGAAGTCGGGGTTTTCTTAAAAGGTCTATTGAGGGAAAATGATATTGATTTTAAAAAAATTAAACATGTAGCGATTTGTACAGTGGTTCCCGATGCTCTTCATTCTTTAAAAAATTGTTCGCTTAAATATTTTAATATTGAACCATTTATTCTAGGTCCAGGGGTAAAAACCGGTTTAAATATCAAATATAAAAATCCCTTGGAGGTTGGGGCGGACCGAATCGCAAATGCCGTGGCCGGAGTTCATTTGCATCCGGATAAAAATCTGATCATCGTGGATTTTGGTACTGCTAATACCTTTTGTGCAATCTCTAAAAATAAAGAATATCTAGGCGGCGTTATTACTCCTGGCCTTAAAATTTCATCAGAAGCGCTTTCATCTAAAACGGCGAAGCTTCCTATTGTTGAGATAAAGGTCGTGGAGCGTGCGCTTTCAAAAACCACCGTTGAGAGTATTCAAGCAGGATTGTACTTTGGAAATCTTTTTATTATCAGGGAGATGGTCGCTAAAATTAAACAGGAGTGTTTTCCTGGCGAAGATATTAAAGTGATTGGTACTGGCGGGTTTTCCAGGTTGTATGAAAAGGAAAATGTCTTCAATGAAATAAACGGGGATCTGGTATTAATTGGATTAATGTTGGCCTTGAAAATTAACACCTAAACATCAGAATAAAATGCCCCATCCTTGGCTACAGGTACGCGGTATCCAAAACCAAAACTTTTAGGTTTGATTTTTATTATAGGACAAAATTGTGATCTTTTATATTCCGAATTCATATAGAGTTTATATACAGATAAAACATGATGGGCCGAAAGTCCCATCTCGATCATTTGGTAGGCGGTGAACCGATAACTTAAAATGCCTTCCAATATTACGTCTAGAATATCATAAGGTGGCAGAGAATCCGTATCTTTTTGATTATCCCTAAGCTCGGCGGTAGGTGGTCTTTGGATGGCCTCAAGTGGGATAATATTATGGTGTGCTTTATTTATGTACTGAGCCAGCATATATACTTCGCTTTTATAAACGTCCCCCAGCAGGCTGATGGCACCGACACTGTCACCATAGATGGTGGAATATCCAACCGCAATTTCCGATTTATTGGAGGTGTTGATGGCAATTGCATTGGTTTGATTTGCACGGGCCAAAAGTAGGGTGCTTCTGAGGCGACTTTGGATATTTTCGTCAGCTAAACCTTGTAAATCCTGGTTCAGGTGTTTGGTAAATAATGATTTGCATGTGGCTTTTACATCTTCGATTGGAAGAATGTAAAAAGGAATTTTTAAATTTTGACATAACTGTTTTGAAATAATTAAACTCAGTTCGCCGGAAAATTTGCTAGGCATGTAAATGGCCTCTAGATTTTGAGTTTTTGTAAGATGCAATTTTAAGATAGTCAAAACCAGGCAGGAATCTATTCCACCGGAGAGGGCCACCAGAAATTTGTTAAAACCACATTTCCTGGCATATTCATTTACTCCAAAGCCGAGGGCTTCAATGGCTTCCAAGCATTCGTGGTCGGTCAATGGTTTTAAATGAGGCAATTTTTTTGAGTTGGTAATAATATTGGGTACGAAAAGGCTTTCCCATGTTGTGGTGACTTTGTCATTATCAATATTTTGGTAAGTGGTTTTTTTAAAGGTCGAAAGATCAATGGCAACACAATCTTTTTTGAAGCGATTAAGTTTAGTTAGAATGTTATTACCGTTAACCGCAAAACTTTGTCCATCAAATAAAACTTCATCTTCACCACCGACTCGGTTGACGTAAAAAAAAGGTGCTTTTAATAAGTGGGAAATTTCTTGGGCACGCATGATCCGTTTATCCTGTTTTCTAAGATCATAAGGGCTGGCAGATAGGTTGATAACCAGGTCAAATGGCTGACCTGTCTTTTTAAGTTCGGTGGTCGGGTCCAATTCGTAACTGGCGTTTGGCCACATATCCTCGCAAATCATCAGGGCAATATTTTTATTATTGAAGAGATAAATACCGACAGTTTTACCTGGATCAAAATATTTTTTTTCATCAAAAATATCATAATTAGGTAGCAGCATCTTGGTATAAATATCTCTAAGTTCCTCTCCTGGTTTTAGCAGGTAGATAACATTTTCAATTTTTTTAGGCAAATGATCTTGGGTCAGGGTATATTTAATCCCTCCCATCAAAAAAATAATATTTTCATCTTTGGGTAGTGCCTGCGCCCAAGTGGAAATGGCTTGCAAATGTTTTTGATAGCTCGTTATGAAGGAGTAGTTTAAACAAAGATCCATAAGTGGGTAGCCACACAGAAAAGATTCCGGGAATAAGTGGATTCCTTGAACAGGTTGGTGGGTATAAACATCAAAAATATAATTTTGTATATCTTGGAAGCAAGCAATGGTTTGATGGGTTTGGTGTAGATGAATTTTCATAATTTTTTATAACTCTTTCTATTTAGAGCGGCAACTTTTAATTAATTGATTGAGTAAAGTGGCTGCTTCCAAATTATTATGGTCAGGGTCGAGTATCGGCTTATTGGATGGAATGTGTAAGGCTGTTGTTAAACAAACTATGTCCTGGTTGCTAAATGTCAGACTGTGATTTTTTGGTTCTAAACAAAAAAGTCCAATCAGATGTGTTATTTCAAGAGTGGCCAGGTTGGATTTGCATTGAAAGTAGGCGGGGGAATTTAGATGCTTGAGAAAAAGAGGATTGGAACATTTGTTGAGTAGATCGCTTTGCCCCAGGCCTTTGATTTCCTCCATACATGTAATAAATTCTCGTTTGCTCTTAATCGTGATAAATTTTTGGTTAAGACAATAAGTATCTAAATTGTTTTTTTCAAAAACACCAAATTCCTGGGTACACAAAAGAAATGCAGGAGAGTTGATTTTTTTTAAAGTGGTTATCTGGGTGCATTTGGAAATAACGTCATTGGCTTCGAGTTTGGTAAGTGTTGCAAAGCACTGGTCGTATTCCTGAGAGTTGATGATCTCGGCTTGTAAAGGATTAGTGCAGATTTCCATGGGTTGTGAAACGTAAGCAGCTTGCAGCTTGTCGATACAGGGGATAAAGCTGCTGCTTAAAATTTGTTTGACCAGTTTTAAATTGGTACATCGGTAAGTTAACAGGTCATATATGTTTATTTGTTTTAGCTTTTCCACGCAGAGATCAAAGTCTGGTGAGTTCATTATTTTTAGATATTCAGGCTGGGAGCAAGTCTCGATGGCATCTTTGGCGTCGTGGAGTTCATTTTTGATTTTTAGGCATTTGTTAAAATCATCCCTGGCAAGCAGGTGAATATAATTTTTATTCATGCATCGGTTAATTAGATTTTTATTATCTTTAAACTGACCCATTAATGCCAGGCAGTTGGTAAATGCTGGTGTAATAACCATATTTTTTTTAACGGGATCGAGGCAAATAGCGGCAATATTAAGAGGATAGGATTTTCCGGTTGAAATAAGATTGGTAATACATTGGTTAAAATCGTTTTGGATCACCTCTTGGCGCAATTTTTTAGTGGCGCAATTTGTGAAATAACTATTTCCCATAGTGAGTGGGGTGATCGCATTTAATGTTTTGACACAGTGTCGGTAGGCAGGCAAATCTTCTTCTAACGATTTTTTAATCTGCTGGTTTTTACAAAATAATGGGAAGTCGTGGACCCCCCTTAGGTTACTATCTTTAAAAAACTGTAGGCAAGTGTCAACAGGTAGCGGCACTTCGGAAAAAGCAATTTGGATTAAGTTAAGATAAAGACATAGAAACCATTTTATTCTAGGCATAAAAAGAGCTGCTCCTAACGTACTTATAATACTAGCAAAGATGTTATTAATAATCAAAAAGCTTCCGCTATTTTGAAACACGAATATTACCCGGGTAATATTGACAAACTAATTAAACCCGGGTAAAATTAGAAGAGGTTATTGTTTATGAGGAGGGAGAGTGGAGCAACGGATGTACACAGCATTTGAAAATAAATTGATTATTGCCAAGGGAAATATCGAAGAGGTTGTTTTGACAATTAAAAAGCGTATTGGTTTAAGTAACCATACCATGGCACTTATTTTTGATGATGAGTTAGGTCGAACCATTGATATTGATTTTAGTGGCACTATCGAGGATGTACGACAAAGGCTTTTGGTTTTTGTCCCAAAAGAAACGAAGGAAACTCTTCCTGGTCCTGGTCGACCTAAATTGGGGGTGATTTCCCGGGAAGTTTCTTTGCTACCTCAGCACTGGGAATGGCTGGCCTTGCAAAGAGGAGGAGCTTCCGTGACCCTTAGAAAACTAGTGGAAACCGCCAAACATAATAATCCTTTTCATGGTCAGCCACGCTTTTATCAAGATGCAGTTTCGCAATTTATGAGCGTGATCGCAGGTGATTTACCCAATTATGAAGAGGCCATGCGTATGTTATATCGAAAAGATAAGCTGAATTTTTTTGCTCAGATTAAAAGTTGGCCGGAAGATGTTAGATTACATCTGAAAAAAATGGTCACACCCATTTTTGTGCCTGATAAACAAAAGAAGAAAAAATTGATATAGATCGTTTACAAAAGAAGCGGTGTGTTGATATAAGCTCCCCGTAAGAGGAGTTTGCTTCAGGTTTCAACTCTTTTTTACTATTATAAAAAAAAATTTACTGAACAGGAGTGCTAAATGAAGAAATTAATTTGGGGAATGATTATTTTTGCCTCGCTATCTTCTTTTGCCAATAGCAAAACATTTACCTATGATTTTTCTGCAGGAGAAAGTGACTACGGTTTTGAAGGACTTTTTCGTGATATTCCAAACACACAATATGAAAACTATATGAATATTAAAGCTGCTGGCGGAGATCTGGGCCCGGTTCCACCAGATACTATAAATATGCTTGCCACCCAAGCGGAAGCATCTCACTGGTTTATGAATGCTGGCATTCATAAAGTTCCGGATGTTGAGGGGGAAGTGTATGGGTATTTGTTACAAGGAGTTAATCGTTCCGACGATATGGATAAGTATATGGTGAAAAAGTTTGGTCCCCAAGAAGGTCTACTTCCAAATACTGATTATGAGATTGTGGTTCTTGAAGCAGATATAGCCGCTAATGATCGTATCGGTGCCTACGGTCCAGGTGGGGCTGAAGCTCGAAATTTGGATGTCGTCTTGATGAATAAAGATCCCTATCCGTATGTTGTCGATAGTAATAATCATGTAAGATTTTCGGATGGTAACAGCCCTTTAAATAAGGATCTAAGTCAAGATGGATTAAGCGGAACAGGGGTTTGCCAAATCAAAGGAACTTTTGGCCTGATTCCGGGATTTCCAATGTGCCCACCAAGCGGAAGGATCCCGTATGTTATCGTGGATCGTCCGAAGCCTACCAAGAAATTACATGTGAAAACGGATGATCAAGGATTTTTTTGGCTTTTACTGGGAGGACATTCTGGCCATGAAAGCTTGGATGAGTTTTTCATGATCAAGCTTGTACTTTCTATTGATGGTGAGTTTGCCAATTAGAAATACAAATGGTGTAGTTTTACCTGTTGCATCCGTAACTTCGGTTAATCCTTTGTCAAAATTAATTTTTGTACGTTGTAAAACTGTTTCAGCATCGAGACTTCCACACACTATAAAACATAAATTTTTTTCTTCATACTTGACCTGGTATTTTTATAATATTCAGTTGCTTTATCTTGTTATTCAATCCCGAAGAGCAACTCACGAATACAAATAAGAAAATAAAGACAAAACTATTTTTTAAGTTTTTTATCATTATCTTTAAAAGTCCTTTTGTTTCGGTACACTGAGAAATAACCAAGTTGTATTTGGATAAAACTTATGCAAGAAGCGATGTAAGCATGATCTTTAAAATCTATTGATCTATGGTCATTTAACGTGTTTATTCAGTTTTTTGGTTGCATCTTTGTAAAGTCCAGCCAAATCCAAATTTACATAAGAAATTTTACATCACCCGGAATTTTTTATATTATCAGGGCTTGTCTTTTGATGTGTCATGGTGGAGTTTTAATGCAAAAAATTGAAGAGTATGTTTTTGAAAAGTATGAATACTTTTTTTATTTTAAAGGATTAATCAAAGATAGAGGGGTTAAAGCGTTTTATCAGTTTGCCAATCGCTATTTGTATCGCAGTTTTTCACGATCGCTAATAAAAAGATACGCACCGAAAGGAGTGGGATTGGAAATCGGAGTGGGTTCTAGAACAATTTCTCCAACCAGAAGGACTATCCTATCTGATGCATTCTCCTGCCATGGAGTAAAAGATTCAATTGCCAAAGTTTTATTCAATGCCTTAGATATTCCTTATCAAAATCACTCGTTCAGTTTTGTACTTTCCGAGCACACTCTTGAGCATATTACCAATCCAATTAAAGCGCTAAAGGAATGGATGAGAGTTCTTAAACCAGGTGGCGTTATTATTTTAATTTTGCCCCATTATAAAAGAAATAACGATATTCATAGACCTCGTACCACGCTAGCCCATTGTATAGAAGATTATGGGCGGAATGTAAGTGCGAACGATTCTACCCACTTTGAGGAATGGTATCAGTTAGTTGTTCAAAAAGGATTAATGCCTAAGCATTACGCTCATCAAAATAAAGAAGAACTTCTATCACAAGCCAGCATCCATCATCATGTTTGGAATCAGAGTGACATCTCTGAATTACTCATTTATTTGGGTAACGAAATCGTGTTTGTGGATGATAAACTTTATGATCGTCGCGATAGTTTTATAGTAATTGCCCAAACTCCCTTTCAAGTATGAATAGTTTTTTTAAAATCTGGTTTATTGTAACAATCTGTGTTTATTTGGTAGCTACCAGCTTTTCCGTTGGGTTTCACCATCCAGATGAGCATTATCAGATCATCGATTATGTTCGTTATCTTCTAGGTCAAGTTTCTTCTTTGAATTTGACCTCTGAATTTAATCTTCATATCAGGCATATTTTTCAACCGCTCATCTATACATTTATTGCTAAATTTTTCTATTTCAGTGGCGGAACATCTCCGTTTCTTCTCTCATTTTTTTTTCGTTTCCTAAGTGCTATTACATTTGTTACAGCTCTTTTTTTCTCAGGATTATATCTGCTGAAAAATCCAAAGATTAAACATAAAAAGGTTTCACTGATTGTTCTTGCGTTCATATGGTATTTACCATATTTTGCTGTCAGACCATCTTCGGATACTCTTTCGGCAGCCATTGTCTTTTTAACAATAGCGATTCTTCTTTATGAGGATTACTCGAAGAGAAGTTTTTTAATATTTTCTGTCTGTAGTGGATTTGCATATTTAATCAGATATCAAACAGCACTCATTATTGCTCCAATAGTATTGTCCCTTCTTTTATCCCAAAAAATTTCTTATCGCCAGTTTGGATGGGGATTTTTTCTTTTTGTAATGATCGCTCTTTGCGAGCCTCTTTTTAATTATGTCGGATACCATGAATTTGTTTTTACCAGTTTTCAACATGCCTATCAAAATATTTTTAATGGATTGGCAAAAGAGTTTGGCGTGATGCCTGTTTGGGGGTATTTCCAACTCATTGGCCTAAAGGCCATCCCTCCATTTAGTCTATTGCTTTTCTTCGCCTATTTTCATCTGTGGAGAAAAAAAATATGGTCCCCTTTGGCGATAGGGACGTTGTGTTACTTTATAGTGTTTTCTTTTATTGGACATAAAGAGATACGTTTTTTGATGCCCCTTGTTTTTCTAAGTCCTCTTGTTGTGATTTATTTCCTTAATGATCTTCCGGAAAAATATTATCAACCGATGGTTAAATTTTTACTTGTTTTTAATTTTATCATTCTTCCCTTTGTGATTTTTTCACCAGCATATAAGCCAATAAAAATTTATGAAAAAATTTCAACTGAAAAAAAGGAAGCAGAGAAGATTTATGTATTGTGGGATAATTTTTCTAAGAGTTCGAAGACTCACCTAACGTTGGAATTGGATTTTTATAAACAATCATTCTGGAAAGAATCAGTTTTGGAAACAATGAACGATCTAAAAATAGCTACGACTCAAAATTCCTCTCTGCTTTTAGTAACGAGTCGTCTAAGCGAGTATCATGAAATTAAACGATGGGGCCAATGCTTGCCACTAGCATCTGCATATCCAGAAATTTTTTTGAAGTATAATTGGTGGAATTGGGCCAACAGATCAGCGATCTGGTTTTTATGGAGATGTGAAGTTTGATAAGGCTCATATTATCTCGGCTTAATTATATTTTTTACGGGCGAGATCATTTCCAATTAAATTTGACTATATATTCGCAATACTTTGGGACAATTCTTTGACTGGGAAATTAATAGGCTCCAAAAAATTTCTTTTTTCATGTACTTGTAGAGTTATTTCCAAATAAATACAAAAACAAATTTAATTTTTTTTAACAAAATTCAACGGCTGTGTTATTTCGATTCGAGACTTGTTTTCTATTATTGGAAATTTTATAGAGTTTAACGTATCGATAATACATTTTTTAACTGTCTCATTTTTCATACCTTTTGCGCTGGTATTTGTAACGGTACCGTCTGGTTCAATTGAAAAATACAGTGTACACTTATCAACGTAATTAGCATCCTTTATTAGTTCTTTTTCATAGCAATTACGAAAGTGTGATGTGTGATCCAACATAACACTGCGGATGGTTTCTGTTCCTTCCTCGCCTTGTTTAATTGGAGGATAAGATGTACAAGAATTAATACAAAGAACAACAAATATAAAAAATAATAATTTCACAATGTCTCCTGGAAAATATTGTGACAAATTCTTATGAATGTTCCAAGGCTTGGGGCAACGCAACTTCCAACCACGTAAAATTTTTTACATTTAATATTGGAGTTAACAGTTTTTTCAATTCTGATATCTAATATACTCGCAGTCAAGTTGAGTCAAGGCGAAGTTTTTTATGTATGTATTAATATTCATATACACCCCTTGTTTATAATTTTATTTTCGTTATTAATTAGGCGAAGGAAGCCGATTGTTACAAAGTATTGGGAATCCTGGTGAACTTTTTGTAATTTGTGCAATACCGTTTCCTTGATCTCGTTCTAAATCACCGTCAGCGAATAATTCCGGGTAACATATTTTATTTTTGTTAGAAAATACTACCTTAGATTTTGCCCCCCCATGCAAGTAAACTAATTTGTTGACTCGATTATCAGTCCCCAAAGAAAATGTAACCTCACAGGTCCTCTTTTTTGGTTTATAAAGATGTCATCACCTAATAGTTTTGTTGAAAATTGACTACAATAATTTGGAGAAGATTCAGCACTAAAACAAATTTTATAAAATACATCGTTTTTAAAAAAAACATATCGGGTTTGTTATATTATCAAAAGCATCACTTCTCAAATGGGTCTCTGATGTTCATTCACCCATGGTTTCAAATGTAATAAAACTTCTTGCTTAATCTATTAGAATATTAGATTACGTTGCCTCTTCTACAGATTACTTTTTTAAAAGCTCATCTTGACGGTCAAAACTCATTGGAATATTTCTTCCAATATTACCCCAACCACTTCCGTTGAAAGTATTATTGCCGTTAGCATAACCGATTTCATGATTTCTGTTTGAAAGTTCCCAATTTTTAATATTACCTTGATAGGCCACATAGACATTGAAAGAAGTTACTTGTGATGAATAGTGACTAGCACCAGACCGTTTACATAAGTCAGTTCCGATAAAACGGTGAACGAGTGCTGATCTACCATCTTTTAAAGTTGTTTCACCCACAACATGAAGTTCAGATTTTGGAACATAAGTTTGTGATCCATTGAAATAAAAGCCGATACCATCAAAATTTGTGGCCTCTACAATTTCTTTTGCCATGACTGTTCTAAGTTCTACAGTAGAACAACCAAATATGCTTGATTGAACTGATGATGAATTTAAATACGAGAAAGTTTCAACTTCAAAACGACCAAGCATCGGGCTTTCTTGTGAAGAGTTTTCGTCGAGCAAGGCAATTTTTTTAAGCGTCTCTGTACAATCACGTTTTTGGGTTAGATAATGATTGCTTGAATAAGATTCAACAATCTCACACTCTGAATAATCTAGTTTTAACTGACTACGGTTATCACTTCCAAAACCAAAGCCACTATTAATTCCATTTCCATACCAAGCCTGAAGAACTTGTATATCTGAACTTGCCATTATATTTAAACACACTCCCGAGGCAATACATAAAGCTAAAAACATTCTCATAATAACTCCTTAAATATTGATAATAATTACTTTCGTCTTTTCTAAGAATAAAATCATTTCATCTTTGAGAAATTGTCCCAAAATGCTAACGGGCGGAATATAGCATATTAAAAAATATCCAGGTATGAGAAAAATGCTTAATGTAAACATTACTTAATTACGAATGACACCATAATTTCTGTTAACGAAAATAAATAAATGAATGAAGACTATTGTTTGAAATAATTCCCGTTATAAGGATATTATTATTTCAAATTAAAATATTTACCCAAGACGTTGATTGGATTTTTTAACTCCGATATATAAAACCACAGCGATTTTTAACCAGTATCAAACTACTGCCGGAAATTTAGTGATCATTAACCAGGGTAAAAATGAATTTAGCTTTTTTGCTTATTTAAAAAATTGTTCTGTTAGAGTCAGCGTTGGACAACGAGTGGAACAGGGAGAAGTTATTGGATTGCTCGGTAATAGCGGGAATTCCGATGCGTCTCATCTGCATTATCATTTAATGGATCATCAAGATGTTGGGATTCGCTTCAATTCTCTTTGCAAGTTCACTTTGTAAAACATCTTTGTAAGTATCATGTTCATAAATCATGAAGCCTAGATAACATACGATATATCAGCAAATCAACATTTTTGTAATAAATCCTATTACAAGATTGTCATAATGTAAATTTCAACAAGCACTATTTTTTTCCAAATTGTCATTTATATCAATATAATATTCAAGAGTTTTAACATTCGCTATAACTATCGGGCCGAGAAAATTCTTTATTAAAAAGCTCCAGCGCATTTGATTATCTTTTCTTGGTCACCAACAATTAAAGTTGCTACCTCTTCTGTCACAAGAAGTTCATACTTTGTATCGGCGTTCATAAAATAGTGTTTCTCGTTGGTGGTTTTTACAGTGCGGGTGGCATATGCACCTTCGATAATTTCTGACTTTAAATTAATTGTCATTCTCATAGAGCGATCATTGGTATTAAGTCTGATGATTTCCCCATTTAATGTACAATTTAAGCGTTCATCTGCAAAACTTGAAAGACACAGATAAACAGATAAAGCTAAAAGAATTATTTTCATATAAGGTTCTCCTGCGGTTACCTAGAAGCGTTTCGGTTGTTTGATATATGGTTCGTTTAACCTAAATGCTCTTTTATTCGTTTTACGTGCACAAATGCCATATATTAATATTTTTCTATGAATATCAAGAAAGTAGTCCTCTCTAAAGCGAAATTACACAGATAGGTATTTATTATACTTTTTCGATTGTAAGATTAGCTAATCAGGGCTTTAAGGATGGCCCCCGGTTTTTAATTTTGTCTTCGTTATTAATTAGGCAAGGAAGCGATGGTCACACAGCAAATCATTATCTACATATTTTCCAAACTTGGAATAACTCGTTTCATATAACCATCAAAGAGAGGAACCGTGAAACTATTGTCTCCATGCTCTGGACTATAAATCATACCTTTTTTAATAAGTTGTGAACGAATTGGTGCTACAGCTTGAACTTCTTTTGTTAAAATATGGGCAATATCCCCAGATCGATGAGGCCTAGAACCTAATTCCGCCATTGCTCTCATATATTTTTTTTCAGAAGGAGTAAGTCTATCAAATCTAACTCGAAAGAAACTTGTATCAAGCTCCAGTATTGCAAATTCTGTTGCAGCTTTTACATCAGTTAAAGAAATTGGAGATTGTTCTGCATTTTGCCAACTGTGTTTTCCCCATTCTTGCAAAAAATAGGGATAGCATTGTGTTTTAGATAAAATTTCATTTAAAGCAGCCTCTTCATAATAGACACCCAATTTTTTTGCAGGTGTAACAAGAGCATCTTTTGCAGCATCTGTTGTTAATGGACCGATTTGGGGATATTCAAATAATCTTTCGGCAATATGACTTGGCCCGTCCTGCTTGCCCCACCAATTGAGGCAATTCCGCACCTACAACCATGACTGGAAGTTGAAGCTGCGTGCATTTATGTAGTGCCATAATAAGAGCTGAAAACTGCGTTTCTTCAATGTATTGAACTTCATCAATAAAACAATACTAGCGCAGTCTTTTTGCTCTGGGCTGCTTTTCCTAGTTCTATAAAAAGATCAATTAAATCACTTTCTAAATCACCAGAATCAGCAGTTCCTGGCTCATGACCCAAATCTAGCGAGAATTCAATATCACTATGTTTTAATTTCATTGCGTTTACAAAACTGCCCAGCGTTTTCAGCGCTTTTTTTCCAAGTTTCAACTATTTAGCTAAGTGTTGAATTTACATAAGAAAACTATTATGTAAGTTTATTGCTTTAAATTTATATAAATGTTATTATATGTAATATTAACAAAGTAAACTTACATAAGTAAACTCATATGTTAGTGGAGATAACCATAGGAAATAAAATATATTTATGGAAACATTCAAAGCTGGGAAATGGATCAATCAATATGAATATAAGAGTTTTAGGCCTGAGCCAATTAATCGCCCACTCGAAATTTATGACAATGACATCCATTATCTTCTAAATGAAGCTTCACGTTTAGTAGGCGAACTTAATGCCTATTCACGTCTTATTCCTAATGTTGATTTTTTTATTCATATGCACATAACAAAGGAAGCCACAACATCAAGTAGGATTGAAGGAACAAAAACAGAGTTTAATGAAGCTCTAATGGATGAGTCTGAAATTTCTCCAGAAAGAAAGAACGATTGGCAAGAAGTAAGAAACTATACGTTTTCCATGAATAGTGCCATTTCTGAGCTGAAAGGCTTACCACTTTCCATGAGGCTATTAAAGAAAACCCACTCAACACTTTTGTCTGATGTTAGAGGAGAAAATAAACTCCCCGGAGAAATCAGAAGTAGTCAAAACTGGATTGGTGGCTCAAATCCAAGTAATGCATTGTTTGTTCCTCCTCACCACGAGGAATTACCAGAACTCATCTCTGATCTTGAGAAGTTTATTCACAATGACAGCTTAAAAATAAATCCATTAATAATGGCAGCACTTGCCCACTACCAATTTGAAACAATTCACCCTTTTTTAGATGGCAACGGAAGAATCGGTAGATTGCTTATCACGCTAATATTGGTTGACAAAAAAATCTTAAGCAAGCCAACACTATACCTTTCTGATTTTTTTGCTCGCAACAAAGGAGCCTACTATGACTCTCTCACAATGGTTAGACAAACAAATGATATTCGACAATGGTTTAAGTTTTTCTTAACTGGAGTTAAAGAAACAAGTGAAAACAGTATAAAAACTTTTGAAAAAATAATTGCCTTAAGAAGTAAGTCCGAAGAGAGCATTCTTCATCTAGGCCGAAAATCTCAAAAGGCAAAGCAAATGTTACAATATTTTTATTCCCGACCAATCGCTGATGCAAAAGATATTATAGAGCTTCTGGGCACTTCACACCAAACAGCAATAGGACTTCTAAAAGATTTTGTAGAATTAGGAATCCTAAAAGAAGTTGTTGGCAGAAAAAGAAATAGACTTTTTTATTTTAGAGAATATTTGGAAATTTTTGGATAAATGACACTATAGTCTTTCAGGTAATGAATTCGGGGTAAAAATATAAATTTATTTTTTTGCGGTCTTTACATTAAAAAAAACATTCCCATCTTTGGTGATATTAAACAACTAAGGATGGGAATGATGAAACCACGAATCGAAGTTTCAAAAAAAACATTAACTCAAATTGAAAAAAAGTCGAGATTTCCTTTGACGAAAATGACATGCACTTTAAACAAAAAGGCCCAACATTTTGGTTGAGCCTAATTATTTTTCGAATTTTAGTTCGTGTACGAGTTTTCATTTATCGATAGTTCAACAAAGTTTTATGAGCAACCAGATTTTACAGGTCTTGAAGAATTTAATGAGATCTATGGTAAACATACACTTTTGTTTAAATGGATAGAATTAGAAGATTTATATTCTTATAATTTAAAACCATCATTCCTGAAAAAATTATTATTCGAAAGAAATATATATCCCAAGCATATAATTCATTACGATAAAAATTTAGAAGATACTTAATCTGGTCAAGGTTTCTAACGTATTAATTTATCTTTTCATGCAAGTGTTTATGGAATATCCAAGTGTTCTAACATCTGCTAGAACAACCGGTCCGAAAATACCGCGACAAAATTCGTTTTTTTAAATGTCACTTCGAACATATGAATGTTTTGGTTTACGCAGTGGAATTATTTTATACAAAAAGAGCACCCGAAGGTGCTCAATATTCTTTTGCTTTTAATATTAATGTGTGTGTTTATTTAATTATTTTGAATATTACAAATTGCTTCAATAATTTTATTTTCTGTTGAAAACTTGATTGACAAATAATATTCCATATTTGGATCTACAGTTTCTAGACCAATATGCTCAATTGATAATATAGAACGGAGGTTTAAATTATTTTGATCAGTTGCTTCTAGAACAATCGTTGTTTTATTATTCTCATTAAAGGCAACTAGACATATCTTTTTATCATCAAAACATGTTTGGGGTTTTAAATTAATATCGTCAATATCAGTACTTATTGACAATGTACCCATCAGTGAATCACTTTGTCCATTTGGATATAGCTTGCAGTGAACAACACTTTCTCCCCATGCCAACGAAGATGTAATTAGTCCTATCATGGTTACTAATAACAATTTTCTCATAACTTTTTCTCCTTTCATTTGTTCCAGACATTGATATAAACGAAAATTAGAATATATAAAACAAAAAAAATTTAATGTGTCGTTATTTACATATTTATTTCGAATTGCTTCACGATATCTGTTGTCGAAATTGGATTAATGAAGAATTTCGTTTTTAATAACTCTCAAATTTAAAATCAACTTATGCTTGAATAAGTTCAAATTCAATTTACAAGTACTTATGTTCAAATGCTGTAGCCATTTGTACTATAGTAAGAAGAAATTTTGGATACTATGGCCTAAATATACAATTGCAACAAAACACCCTGAAAAGCTCTTGATTGAAAATTGTCAATTCTCATAGAGAATTTTTTATTGCTTGAAGTTTGATTCTTTAGAAAAAACTACACTTTGAATAAGTATTCATAATTTATTTTTAGTTTAATTATTATAGTAACTGCTCACCCATTATTTGCAAATTTTCCTGACATCGCAAGCCCAATTGCTTGAAGAGCCGAGTATCCTTGATATCTCATGGATTTTATATAACTGGTAATTCTTGCATATGCTTGTGCCATTT